>Ga0326727_10000721_pt1 | contig 133510 bp, 121 predicted proteins | sample MB2enrmetagenome_FD_207643 | JGI IMG/M metagenome (GOLD analysis project Ga0326727, IMG submission 207643) | Lab enriched peat soil microbial communities from McLean, Ithaca, NY, United States - MB29MY | ecosystem: Environmental > Terrestrial > Soil > Wetlands > Peat | place: USA: New York...
CGCGGATGCGCTTGGGGTGGGCGAGGACCTGATTCCACGCCAGGCGGTTCGCATCCGGGAAGGCGCGTGGATTCGCGAACTGGCTTCGCGCTTCCTCAGCTTTGTGCGCAAGGCCCGCGCCGAGATGGAGTGATCGCCATAGGCAGTCCTGAGCGCGAAGATTCAAACCGCACGGTGAAGCGGCGGTTCGCCGCGGCGTAGACGCTCGATGTTCTCTACCACTACCTTGGCGATCTCGTCGTAAGAGCGGTCGGTGATGCCCGCAATGTGAGGGGTGGCGATGACATTGGGGAACGCGAGCAGTGGGTCGTCGGGAGCAATGGGCTCCTGCCAGTAGACGTCGAGTCCGACGCCTCCCAACCGGCCATTGGCAAGCGCTGCGTACAGGGCATCGTAGTTGACAAGGGCTCCTCGCGCCGGATTCACCAGGAAAGCTCCGGGGGGAAGGGCTGCGAGCGCATCCTCGCCAATGACTCCGCGGGTTTCCTCTGAGAGCGGAAGGCACAGCACAAGGATGTCGGTTTGGGCCAGGGCGGTGTCGCGGTCCTGGATCGAATAGGCGGCGTCGATACCTAATTCGCGAACTTTCGGGGCACCGGGTTCGCGGGTTATGCCAACCAGACGTACACCAAACCCGCGCAACCGCCGCACCAGCGCCCGTGCAATGGCTCCCAGGCCGTAGAGCGTGACCGTACGGCCAGCGAGCATGGTACCCATGGGTGCACCTAACACGCCGCGGCGCACGTTTTCCTGAGCCGTGGTGAACTGTCGCAGGGTGGCGAGAATGAGCAGGATGGTATGTTCGGCTACCGAGTCGGCGTTGCCGCCCGAAGCGGGCACATTGGCAACCCAGATACCTCGTGACCGGGCCGCCTCCAGATCGACGCCATCCAATCCAGCTCCCCACTGCTGGACTAAGCGAAAGCGCCCGGCGTCCATGAGCGCCGCATCGACGCGGGACATCAATGGCACCACGACGTCGACACCGTCCAGCGCGGTGTGAAGCGCCGCGCTGGGAGAGACCGCGATCTCATCCATTCCGCCATCTCGCAGAAACCTCTCGAGCAACCTGGGAGAGGCGGGAAAGGTTTCACCACAGAAGAGGATTTTCATCAGCCTTGTCTACACCGGTAGCCAGCGAAGATTGAAAGCTCAATTCTAATTCTTCGGGCGGTGCATCTGAAATTGCCATTACCTTCCCAAGTAGATTCGCAGTAACATCCAAAGCTAGCGGGAGCAAGCTCAGTGGCACAAAACCAGTGGTCAGGACCATTGACGCAGGACGAAATCTTCTTGAAGTTGGAGCGGCGCCTCGGACGAGTGCACGCGCAACAACGGTTGGGAATCGAGAAGGACCACGAAGCCATCTTCGGTCATGGTATCAACTTCTTCCACCCGGAAAACTGGTATTCGGTTCATTCCCTGATTCGCAATACGCTGAAGCTGAGCGGGTTGTACTGGCGGGGCTGCAAGAACACAGAACGCATCCAGGTCCGGCACAACGAGATCAAGGCGCAGAACCTTCCGGAACTGTTTGACGGGTTCACCATCCTCCACATCAGCGACATGCACGTGGACATGAACCCGGGCCCGATGCAGCGATTGATCGAGTTCCTTAACGAAGTAGAGTACGACATTTGCGTATTGACCGGGGATTTCCGGGGCGAAACCTTCGGTCCGTTTGACGCGACATTGGAAGGTCTGGCGCAGGTGCGCTGCCACCTAAGGGAATTGGTTTACGGGGTGTTGGGAAACCACGACACGATTCGGATGGTCCCCGGAATAGAAGAGATGGGAGTGCGGATGTTGCTCAACGAATCCGACTCGATTGTGCGCGGCAATCAGCGCATTCATCTGGCGGGGGTCGACGATGCTCACTATTACCGGGCCGACAATCTGGAGAAATCGGTTGCCGGAATTCCTCATGACGAGTTTTCTATCCTCCTCTCCCATACGCCGGAGATCTACCGTCAGGCGGCGCATGCGGGGTTTCAGGTGATGCTGAGCGGACATACTCACGGAGGGCAGGTGTGTTTGCCCGGTTGCATTCCGATTACGCTGGATTCCGTTCTGCCGAGGCGCATGGGGGCGGGGGCCTGGAACTACCATACGATGGCTGGTTACACTTCGGTCGGCGTTGGGGCAAGCATTGTTACCGTGCGCTTTAACTGTCTTCCGGAAATTACCCTGCATCATCTGCGCTGTGGCTAGACCGGAATCGCGGAAGGTGTATCCGGCAAAGCAGCCGGGCGTTTTTCACGGCGATGATAATGACGGGCACACCAATCCTGAAAGTGCTCTAGTATGGGCGATCGCGCAGATGCATCTTGTGAAGCAGACGAGAAACAAAGACTTGGCCAACAAAGAAGATGACGACAGTTACAGCGATCTCCGAGGCCGTAAGGGACAGCCAGTCACGGCAGGCGAGTAGTGGAAACAACGACTCTGGAACCTGATCGAGGCCAGTCGCCCGGTCCCCGGACAGCAGGTGGATACGGCGCTTCAGGAAGCTGGAGAAAAGGTCGCCTGTCATGGCCAGGGCGGCCACCAGAGCCCCAAGTTTCCAGGGCAGTCCTAACAGGGGTGCACCGGCTGAAGTGACCAGGAGTGAGAGAACGATTCCACGGATGGTTTTGGATGGGCCAAACAGCGGTCTCCCATCGATAAACCGCAGGCCGCCATCCAGCGGGTGCGCCGTGTAGTCGCGCAGAATATTTTTCGCCATCACAGGCGTGCCATTCGCCAACGTCAACAATGCTAGTAGCTTCAGGATTACCCGGATCTGCATATGCGCTCTCTATCTCGCCTTTTTTGTATGTCATCGCCACAAACGTTTTAGCAGATGATATGTCCGGTTGAGATGGCAGGTGATGGATTTTTCCGGAAGCTTGCCCTCATAGGACCAGAAAGATGGGAGTGCCCAGGTGATGCAACAGCAGCTTCACGGTTTCGGTTGAGCAGGCAGACTGCCCAATGGCAAGGATGCCACCGCCCTCGGCTTGCACTGCATGAACGATGGACAGGAGATTGGTCCCTGGTATCTGGCGAAAGTGCACGTGCAAATGTTCGGATCCCTGTTTCAACAAGGCCGCTGCCTCGCGCGAGAGCTCTTCGGCGATGCCGTGCATGGCGGTTGAGACGAGCACGACAAGGCGGTTGCCGTAGACCTGCGCCAAGTGCGCGGAGACGTTGAGAGTTGGCTGGAGATTTTCCGTGCTGCTTACCACGGCGAGCACCTGGCGCTTGAATGGAACTCCGCGCTGAACCAGGAGAAGGGCTCGAGGCGGATGGTGGGCAGCGTGCGGCACGGTTGGGCCGGGATGGGATTGAGCCGCTAGTGACCAGCCGGTTTTGCCTAGAGCCAGAACGTCCATCTCCGAAGCCGCGGCGAGCACCTCGGCGTTCACTTCGCCGCGCACCACGCGAAAGGACCATTGCACCTTTGCTGGATTTGCGAGGGACGCCATCGCGCGCCGGGCCTGCTCTCCTTGAGCCCGCAGCCGTTGTTCCATGGTGGCGAGGGTCAGTGGTAGTTGCTGAGCCGATGGATACAGCACCTCGCGGGCTTGTGGCGATTCGGCGAGGCGCAGCAAGTGAGCGTCTTCGACGAACAGACCAACCAACTCGGCTTTGGAGACGACCGCCAGGTCGAGGGCCATTTCTAAAGCTGCGAGGCTGTGCGCGGACGCATCGAGCGCGACGAGAACGCGACGAACTGTAAATTCACTGCTTCGTGTGTTCACCCGACTTCTCCGCTACCGCTGCGGCGAAGGCCAGGTGTTCCCTGGTGAACTCCGCCAGCCGTTTCTCAATGAGGTAATTGATGGTGCCCTCGGGGAAGTTGCCGGAATGATCGCGTTCGCCGGCGGGCACGGCAGTGAGGATCTCAATTCCCTCGTCGATCGTCTGTACCGGGTAGATGTGGAATTTATCGGCCTTCGCCGCCTCTACGATGTCGCGGCGCAGCATGAGGTGTTTGACGTTGCTTACCGGGATCGCTACCCCTTCTTCGCCGGTGAGCCCTTTTGCCTTGCAGGCGTCGAAAAAGCCCTCGATCTTCTCGTTGACTCCGCCGATGGGCTGTACCTCGCCGTATTGGTTGACGGAACCGGTTACGGCGATGGACTGGCGTATGGGAACGCCGGACAACGCCGAGAGCAGGGCGTACAATTCGGCGGAGGAAGCACTGTCTCCCTCCACGCCGCCATAGGATTGTTCAAAGACTAAACTGGCGTGGAGTGAAAGCGGCTGGTCAGCCGAATAACGCGCGCCTAGAAAGCTGGAGAGGATCAGGACCCCTTTCGAATGAATTGGGCCGCCCAACTGCACCTCTCTCTCGATGTCGATGACTTCGCCCTTGCCGAGTCGCACGCGCGCGGTGATGCGGTTGGGCTGACCAAAGGCGAAGTGTCCTAACTGCACCACCGAGAGCCCGTTGACTTGACCGACCCTGGCTCCGCTGGTGTTGATCAGAAGCGTGCCGCGCTGGATTTCTTCCATCACCCGTTCGCGCACGCGGCTGGCGCGATACACCTGAGCATCGATTGCCTGCTGCACGTCGGAGGCAGTTACCGCGGTATGGCCTGCCTGCTTTGCACAGTAGTCGGACTCGTGCAACAGATCCACCAGAGCCATGCGCTGATGGGATAGCCGCTCCGCGTCTCCGGCCAGCCGTGCACTCTGTTCGATGGTTCGCGCCACCGCGCTACGATCCAAGGGAAGCAGCTTTTCCGAACGTACAATGCTGGCGATCATCCGTGCATACAGCAGATGGTTTTCAGGGCTGCGCTCCATCTGGTCATCGAAATCAGCCGCAACTTTGAACAAGCCGTTGAATTCCGAATCGTATTGGCAAAGCAAGTAGTAGAGCATCCGATCTCCGACCAGGATGACCTTGACCTGCAACGGAATGGATTGCGGCTCCAGCGAGGCCGTGCTGATGAGTCCCAGTGCCTGTCCCAGCGGCTCGATTCGAATCTCGGACGATTGCAAGGCGCGCTTCAAACCGTCCCAGGCATATGGTTGCGAGAGCACCTTGTAAGCGTCGAGCATGAGGTAACCGCCGCTGGCGCGGTGCAACGCCCCTCCCCGGATGAGATTGAAATCGGTTGACAATGCGCCTAGCTGAGCCACGTATTCGCTTTGGCCGATTAGATTCTGATAAGTGGGATGGTCCTCGTAGACAAACGGCGCGCCTTGAGTCGCGCTGTGGTCCACCACCACGTTGACCCGGTAGCGCCGGAGGAAAGGCGGACCATCCAGGAGAGAGCGCGAAGCACCCATCCAGGTGGCGATGTTCGCCTCAGGCGGGGTCAGAAACTGATCCACATTTTCGATCACATCCTGCTGGAACGCATTCAGATAGGCCACCACCTGTGCAGATGCCGCGTACTTCTCCCGCAAGGTCTCGATGAGATGACCGACGGCGAAGATCGTAACATCGTGAGTGAGTGCCTTGAGCTTTTCCCGGCCTTCCTTTTCCAGTTGCAGTACCTGATGGGTGACAGACTGCAGCAGCTCCTGGACTGAAGTCATGGCGGCTTCTATGCCCGTTCGCTCTTCATCGGGAAGCGCGGCGAACTGTTCGGGAGGTATGACCTCGCCGTTCCGGAGGGGAGCGAAGACGAAACCGGCGGGGGTGCGCGCCAGGCCGATTCCCTTGGCCTGTCCCTGATGTGCAAGCTCCTCGAAGAGCCTCGCCTGCTGACTCTTGGTTTCGATCTCAATGGCCTGCTTACGAGCGCGATACTCGTCGCTCTCAAAGACGGCAGGAATTGTGGAGCGAAGCTCTCGAACTAAGTGCTCAACATCCTGACGCAAAATGATTCCCTGCCCCGCGGGCAATTGCAAAGCCAAGGGGCGCTGCGGTTCCTCAAAGTTGTTGACGTAGCACCAATCGGAAGGCGTGGGTTCGCCGGCTGCTCTTTCCTGCAGAATATGGCGCACCGTCCAGCGTTTGCCAATTCCAGTGGGACCTGACACAAACAGGTTATAGCCCTGCTGCCGGATGCCAATGCCGAACTCGACCGCGCCAATCACGCGCGGCTGTCCAACGATTCCGGTCAGACTCTCGAGTTCATCCGTGGTCTGGAAGGAGAATAGTTGTTGATCACAGGCCCCGTACAATTTTTCCGGATTGAGAGGATCGATCATGAATACCTCGGATAAGCTTGGCTTTACCGCTGGTGCAAACCGCACGCATACTCTTTTCCACTACGCTGTTCAACTCCGAACGGTTAAGACCGGGCAATGAGCCTGGCAGACTACCGCGGATGCGGTCGCCCATGGTAAATGGGAGACGATTGAACTCGCCGACGCACGGTGCGCGCCCATCACAATCAGATCCGCCTGCTTTTTTTCTGCAAGGCTGAGGATCATATCGGCTGCTGGTCCATACTCAGCGATAATCTCCGGGTTCAACTCCTGCATGATTTCGGGGGAAATCAGCTCTTCCATCTGTTGCCGGGCACGCGCGAGAGCCTCGGTAACAAACTCCGCGGAAACCTGAATGGCGACCGGCACGGCATCGATGCTGGCGGGCACCATTTCCATGGCGGGAGGCACGCAATGCAGCAGGATGAGATGCGAGTGGTTGGCGCGCGCCAGCGACAACGCATAGGGCAGGGCATGATGGGAGCCCGAGGAAAAATCCGTTGCGTAAAGAATCGTCGCAATGTTCGCCTGCGCCAATCCATCGTGGGGCGAATGCGGACCGGCGGTTAGCACCGGGCACGCCGCGTGACGATACACTTGTTCCGCTACGGAGCCGAGTACCAGCTTCTTCAGCCCACGCCGGCCATGGGTGCCTAACACAACAAGATCGATGCTTTTCTCTTCTATGAATGCGGCGAGAACTTCCCACAGCGGTCCTCGTTCTATGGTCGCGGTATGTGCGATGTCTCCAAAGGGATTGCCGGCCAGCAGAGTTTTCATAGCGGCTTCGGCGGTGCTGCGCTCCGCATCCAGTTCTGCAAAATCATCCAGCGGCACCGAGGTTCTCGCTTCGGGAGAAAGTACGTGGACCACATGGATGGTGGAGCCGTAGCACTCGGCGATGGCACGCAAGTACGGGAGCGCGACCTGCGAGCATGGGGAAAAGTCAGTGGCGTAGAGGATGTTCTTCAGTGCTGGGACAAGGAGCATTTGCGCAGAGCCGGACATGGAGAACCTCCTTGCGGAGACGGATTCGCATGCGCAGCTTACATGGTGCCATGAAGCAAGGCTGTGACATGTATCACCCCCGGAACTCTCATGTGACCTTGAGCAGCGTACGAACACCGCGACTTCGACGCAACGTGAGCCGAATTCCATCACCGGGCGGCGGGGGATTAACCTGTCCGGCGTCCGGAGGGCCGCTCTGCTCCGGCACGATCAGCGCATTGGCAGTCAGGTTCACCAACTGTTCGGTGCAAAGATGCTGGTACGAGCCGCCGGTTCAATTGGAGGCGGAAGCCCAGGCTGGTTGATCGTGCACACGCACAGCGCGTATGATCTCCGAACGCAATCAGTGATCCGGAGTAGCTATGAACTTCTGGGAACGAGTATCTCTTGCGTTTCGCTGTTTCTTTTCCATCCTGTTTCAGGCTGAAATTCCTAATGACATCGCAGAAAAGCTGGTTAAGCCTTCGGCCCCGGTCGCTCAGGCGACGGCCCCTGCGGCAGCTCCCGTCTCTCGTCTGAAGGAAGCCGGGCCACCGGTGAAGGAGAGCTTCGACCGGGCGGTGCAGATGCTGGCGCTGCTGCAACGCGATGGGAGGTTCATCGATTTTCTGGCGGAGAACATCTCCCCGTACCCCGACGCGCAGCTTGGAGCCGCAGTCCGCAGCATCCACGAAACCTGCCGCAAGGTGCTCGACGACTATGTAAAGCTGGAGCCAATTCTGAACTCCGAGGAAGATCAACCGGTGTCGGTGCCAGCAGGCTTTGATCCGGCAGCCATCAAACTGATCGGCAACGTGACGGGTGAGCTGCCGGTTCGCGGCGTGTTGCGGCATAAAGGCTGGCGCGTGAAGGAGATAAATCTTCCCTCGCTGCCGCAGGGTGCGGGCCGGATGGTGATTGCACAGGCAGAGGTCGAACTTTAGCTTCTTAATCTGACTTCTTAACTATGATCCACATTTGCGCGGCGGATTTGGATTCTAAATTAAGAGGAGATTTCGGTTGGCGGCCAAATACATTGTCGGCATCGACCTGGGGACCACGAATTCCGCGCTGGCGTACTGCGACGCCACTGCTTCCATCGAGGAAAGCCGCATCGAGGTACACCGGATTGCGCAGCTTGTGAATCCGAACGAAGTTGCGGAACGCAGCTTGTTGCCATCGTTTCTCTATATTCCGGGCGAATTCGATTTTCCGAAGGGCAGTCTCGCCCTGCCATGGGAAGCTGAGCCGAAGCTTGTGATTGGCGAACTGGCGCGCAAACGCGGCGCGGAGAGTCCCAACCGTCTGATTGCCTCCGCCAAGTCCTGGCTGTCGTACGCCGCGGTGAATCGCAACGCACCGATTTTGCCCTGGCAGGCACCCGATGAGGTGCCAAAACTTTCGCCGGTGGAAGCGTCATCGCAGCTTTTGCAGTACCTGCGCACGGTTTGGGAGAACAGCGAGGCGGGGGAGCAACACGCTCTGGCAGATCAGGAAGTGCTGCTCACGGTGCCTGCTTCGTTCGACGAAGAAGCGCGCGAGTTGACCCGGCGCGCCGCCGAACTGGGTGGGTATCCGCAGGTCACATTGCTGGAGGAGCCACAGGCAGCTTTTTACGCATGGCTGGCCAGCCAAGGGGATGACTGGCGTCGCCGGATCAAGGTTGGCGATCTCGTACTGGTGTGCGACATTGGCGGCGGCACCACGGACTTCAGCCTCATTATGGTTTCCGAAGAGGATGGCGAATTAACGCTGAAACGCGTCGCCGTCGGCGAGCATATTCTGCTGGGCGGCGACAACATGGACCTGACCCTGGCGCGGGTTCTGCAACAACGCCTTACGGCCACCGGACAAAGCATCGACACCTGGCAACTGCATGGCCTGTGGCACCAGTGCCGCATGGCGAAGGAAAAGCTGTTCGAATCGGCGGAAGCACTGAAGCACCCGATCACGTTGCTGGGCAAGGGGACGAAGCTCATCGGCGGCACCGTTAAGACGGAACTGGCGCGCGAAGATCTTGACCAGATTCTGGTGGAAGGATTCTTCCCCAGGGTTGCGAGCGGTGAATTGCCCGCGCGGCAGCGCCGTACCGGTTTTCAGGAGTTGGGACTGCCTTACGCGGCCGATCCGGCCATCACCAAGCACCTCGCGCGCTTTCTGTCGGAGCAGGTTTCGAATAGTCCTGAGGCGGCGGGAATCCGGCGCGGCAGCAGCGGACTGGCGTGCCCCACGCACATTCTGTTCAACGGCGGAGTGATGAAGGCGGAGGTGCTGCGCGACCGGTTGGTCGAGGTGCTGAACAGTTGGCTGCGGCAAGAAGGATTCGACGCGCTTGGGGCGGAGCAGATTTTGGAAGCGCCCGACCTGGAGCACGCGGTGGCGCGCGGCGCGGCCTACTATGGCATGGCCCGTCGAGGCCGCGGGGTGCGTATTCGCAGCGGTGCATCGCGCACGTACTACATCGGAATCGAAAGCGCCATGCCCGCCGTGCCCGGCATGGAAGCCCCGCTCAAGGCGCTCTGTGTCGTTCCTTTTGGCATGGAGGAGGGTACGGAGGCCACGATTCCCAACCGGGAGTTTGGCCTCGTCGTGGGCGAGCCAGCCGAATTTCGGTTTCTAAGTTCCAGCGTCCGCAAGCAGGATGAGGCCGGTAGCCTGCTGGAAGACTGGGGTGGCGACCTCGAGGAGCTCAGCCCGCTGGAAGTTACGCTGAACCTGGATGGCCAGCAAGGAACGGTTGTACCGGTGCGGCTCGAGACTCGCGTCACGGAACTTGGCACGCTCGAGGTCTGGTGCGTATCCCGCGACGGAGAGCACCGCTGGAAGCTCGAACTGAACATCAGGGAAAAGACCGGGGGGTGAGATCGCCGGTGTCTTCCCGTTATCTGATCGGCATCGATTTAGGCACGACTAACACGGTGGTGGCGTACATCGATACGCAGGAAGCCGCCGAGGCGGGCTCCGCCATTCGCGCCTTCGCCGTGCCGCAGTTGATTGCGCATGGGGAAGTTCGTACGCTTTCCGCACTGCCTTCTTTTCTTTACTTTCCGACACAGGAAGAGTTGTCTGCCGGAGCCGTGAGCGCCACCTGGGATGAAGATCCGCCCATGGTCACCGGGGTGCTGGCGCGCGAACAGGGAGCGCTGGTGCCCAGCCGTCAGGTGTCATCGGCCAAGTCGTGGCTCTCCTATCCTGGAGTGAATCGCCGCGCCAAAATCCTGCCGGCACAAGCCGAGCCGCCGCAGCCGATGATTTCCCCGGTGGAGGCGTCGGCGCGCTACCTCATGCATCTGCGCGATGCCTGGAACGGCGCATTCGGGACGGATAGCGAAGCCCGTTTTGAGCATCAGGATATCGTCCTCACCGTGCCCGCCTCGTTTGACGAGGAAGCGCGGGAGTTGACGGTGGAAGCCGCCCGCACTGCCGGACTCGACAAGCTCACTCTGCTGGAAGAACCGCTGGCCGCGTTTTACGCGTGGATGGAGGCGAATCGGCAGGCGCAGGCAGACGGCTCATCTTTGCCCCCGGCGCGGAGTGGTGAAGAGCTCCGCGACGGCGAACTGATTCTGATCTGCGACATCGGCGGCGGCACCAGCGATTTCAGTCTGGTGCGCGCTCACCTGGTCAATGGAGAGTTGCAGTTTGAGAGGACCGCCATCGGCGAGCACCTTTTGCTCGGCGGCGACAATCTCGATTTTGCCCTGGCCCGCCGCGTAGAAGAAAAGCTGGAAAAGCTCAAGGAGATCAAGCTCACGCTGCGGCAGCGGTATGCGTTACGCCGTGCCTGCTGTGCGGCGAAAGAGCGGCTGCTGAGTGATTCGCTGGAACGCGTGCCGGTGACGCTGCTGGGCAGTGGCCGTGCCGTGGTTGGGCAGGCGCTCAGCGTTGAGCTGACGCGCGAGGAAGTTCTACAGATTCTGACAGCGGGGTTTTTGCCGATCACTGCGCCGGATGAGATGCCGGCGCGTGGCCGGTCGACCGGGCTGCGCGAACTCGGCTTGCCTTACGCAAGCGATCCCGCCATCACCAAGCATCTCGCTGCCTTTCTGACGCAAGCGGCGATCGCCATGAACACGGCGTCCGCGGAGCAGCGGATGGTGCGTCCCGATGCCGTGCTTTTCAATGGCGGCTTCTGCATGCCAGGGGTAACTCGCGAGCGGATTGTGGAGGCGCTCGCCGCATGGTTCGGCGGAATTCAAAGCGGCTGGCGGCCTAAGCTGCTCAACAACGAAGCGGTGGAGAGTGCGGTCGCTCGTGGTGCTGCCTACTATGGCCGCGTGCGGCGCGGCAGCGGTTCGCGGATCAGGGTGGGCAACGCACGCACGTATTACATCGGCCTGTCTTCGGGAGAAGGGCGTTCGGATGCCGTCTTCGAGGGTATCTGTGTTCTGCCTGCTGGGGTAGAAGAGGGCACTACGCTGCCGCTGCTAGGGCGCGAGTTCTCGGTGCTAGCCAACCGTCCGGTGTCGTTTACGCTGTACAGTTCGCGCACCCGGCACGATGCGCATGGCGAAGTCGCCAGGTTGGACGAAGCGGACGTGCACCGCCATGCTCCGCTGGTGAGTTTGTTGCGCTACGGCAAAAAGATGCGCGAGCTCTACCTGACGGTGCGTCTCAGAGCCAGTTTCACCGAGGTCGGCACGCTTGAGCTCTGGTGTGAGTCGCGGGATACGCAACATCGCTGGCGGCTGCAATTCGAACTGCGCGGCGAAGAAGCGCAAGCGCAGCAGCTTGATACGGAGAGCCCACAAGCCGTACCAACCCGCTCCATTGTGGTTACGGCCTCCGATGCAACCGTCGAATCCGGCGCGCAACTGATTCGCGGTGTATTCGGCGGCTCTGTGAGTGACGACGCGCCCGAGACCCTTGTCAGCCAGATGGAGGCGGAGCTCGGAGTGAAAAGAGATTCGTGGCCCATTGCGGCGCTTCGCCGCTTCAGCGATGTGCTCATCGAGGTTGCCGCCGGGCGTAAGAAATCTCCGCGCCATGAGCTGCGCTGGCTTCATCTGTCCGGCTTCTGTTTACGGCCGGGCTTCGGCGCGCCGGGGGATGATGTGCGCGTGAACGGCGTGCTGACCGCGTCCAGCGGGTTGGTGTTCGTGGACGATCTGCAATGTCAGATCGAGAGGCTGGTGCTGCTGCGCCGGATCGCTGGCGGCATTAATGCAAGCAGGCAGCAGGAGCTGTATCGCGAACATATCAGCGGTGCGGAGAGCAAGAAGAAGAGCCGCAGGAACCGGCAACTCCAGTACGAGTCGTGGCGGCTGGTGGCGAGCCTGGAGCATCTTTCCGCCAGCTATCGTGCCTCGCTTGGTCATGAGCTGCTGGCGAAGATCAAAAAGGAACCGGGAGATGCAATCTTGCTGTGGTCGCTCGGGCGGTTGGGCGCCCGTATTCCGCTGTACGGGCCTCTGCATTCCGTGGTGGCGGCTGAAATCGCAGGCGAGTGGCTGAAAGCTCTGCTGGACTTGTCCACGTTCACGACGGCAACGGCTGCCGCCATTGTAGAGATTGCGCGGCGCACCGATGATTCCTCGCGTGACATCGAGGATGCAATTCGCGAGCAGGCAATCTCCCGGCTGGCGGTGCTTGGCGTAGCCGAAGAAACCATCCAGCTTCTGTCCAAGTACATCCCGCCGGAACGGACGGACGCGGTGCGCAGCTTTGGGGAGCCGCTGCCACCCGGGTTGCAAGTTGTGAGCTCTTCGAATTGCTTGCTATCGTTACCCGCGTTGCATAGCTCTAGTCCAACGATTTCGAAGCCGGTGTGAAGCGCAGATGGCAGGAGCAATCCAAGGGCAGCCGACGGGATGGGGCGGTATTCTGAGAACGGCGAAGACTTGAGTGATTCAGACGAGCAACGAAAGGACGCAGCAATGGCGCGGGATTCGGCGGCGGCACGTGAGAGCAGCGTCTTTCCTGGCATGTCGCATGCTTGGCGAGCCCTGAGGCATCGCAACTTTCGTCTCTTCTTCGGCGGCCAGAGTATTTCACTGATCGGCACGTGGATGACGCGGGTTGCTACCTCCTGGCTGGTGTACCGGCTGACCGGTTCCGCGATTCTGCTGGGCACCGTGGGGTTTGCGGGGCAGATCCCCACCTTTCTGCTGTCACCCTTTGCCGGGGTGTGGGTGGACCGCTGGAACCGGCGACGGGTGCTACTGGTAACACAGACGCTGGCGATGTTGCAGTCACTGGCGCTGGCAGCGTTGACGCTCACCCATCGCGTGAACATCCATGAAATCCTTTGGCTGAGCGTCTTACAGGGCGTTATCAATGCGTTTGATATGCCCGGACGGCAGTCCTTCCTGGTGCAGATGGTGGACGACAAGAAGGACCTGGGCAACGCCATTGCCATCAACTCATCCATGGTGAACGTTGCCCGGCTGGTGGGGCCTGCGCTGGCGGGGTTGGTGATTGCCGCGACCAACGAGGGCTGGTGCTTTCTGATTGATGGGGTTAGCTACCTGGCGGTGCTGGCATCGTTGCTGATGATGCAGGTGCATGTAACGGCGATGAGACGCAAGGGCACCTCCATGCTGGAGCAACTGAGGGAAGGCTGGACATACGTATCCAGATCGGCGCCGCTGCGGACGATTCTGCTGCTCTTCGCGGTGCTGAGCCTGATGGGCATGCCGTCTACCGTGCTGATGCCGGTCTTTGCATCGAGGGTGCTGCATGGCGGGCCGCATACGCTGGGTTTTCTGATGGGGGCGTCGGGCGTGGGGGCGCTGGTGGCGGCCCTGTCCATGGCGGCGCGCAGGAGCGTGCGCGGGCTTACGAAGATGATTCCTATTGCGGCGGGAATGTTTGGCGTGGGGCTGATTCTATTTGGACTGTCGCGATCACTGTGGATTTCATTGGCCATGATGGTGCTGACCGGCTTTGGCATGATGCAGGGCATGGCGGCGAGTAACACCATCATCCAGACAATTGTGAGCGAGGATAAGCGCGGGCGGGTGATGAGCTACTACACCATGGCGTTCGTCGGCATGACTCCGTTTGGCAGCCTGCTGGCCGGAGCGATGGCGCACGCCATGGGCGCGCCGCTGACGGTGATGCTGAACGGCGGCGTGGTGATTGCGGGAGCGCTTTGGTTCGCGACCCAGTTGAAGAACGTGCGGCGGGAGATCAAGCCAATCTACCAGGAACTGGGGATCATGCCGCCGACGGAGATCGTGGCTGTGGAGACCGACGGCAACTAGCTCACCGGCTTAACTGAATTCACCGCGAATGTAGTCCTGCGTATGCTTGTGGACAGGAGCCCCGAACAGTTGCTTGGAGTCACCGAACTCGACGAGGTAACCGGTGCGTCCGCCCTGCGTGGTGTCAACGTAGAGAAAGCCGGTGTAGTCGGCTACGCGCTGAGCCTGTTGCAGGTTGTGAGTGACGATGGCGATGGTGAAGCGTTTGCGCAGCTCCAGCATCAGTTCCTCGATTTTGCGGGTGGCGATGGGGTCCAGCGCGGAGCAAGGTTCGTCCATCAGTAGAACCTCGGGCTCAGTGGCGATGGCACGCGCGATACAGAGGCGCTGCTGTTGTCCGCCCGAGAGTGAAAGGCCGCTCTTGTGGAGCTTGTCTTTTACTTCCTCCCACAGGGCAGCGGCGCGCAGAGCCTGCTCAACCTTCTCCGCCTTGTCGCCCTTGTAGCCGTTGAGGCGCAGCCCGAACGCAACGTTGTTGTAGATGCTGGTGGCAAACGGATTGGGCTGCTGAAAGACCATTCCGATAAAACGGCGCACCGCGACAGGGTCGATGGCGGCATCGTAGATATCGCGTCCGCGATAGCGCACATGGCCGTCAAAGCGGAAGCCGCGCACCAGGTCATTCATGCGGTTGATGCAGCGCAGCACCGTGCTTTTGCCGCAGCCCGAGGGTCCGATGAATGCCGTGATGGAGTTCTTCTTGACCGGGATCACGGTGTCGCGCACAGCCTTGAAGCTTCCGTAAAAGAGCTCACGGATATGACAGTCGACCACTACATTATGGTCGTGCGCATGCGGAGAACTGATATTAGAGTTCGGATCGGGTTGGGGGATCGCGTCAGTTGCCATCACCATATCTCCTAAGACTGTTGAACCTGGCGGCCGGACAAACTCCGTCCGATCAGGTTGGCTGCCAATACAAGCAACACGAGGACCAGGGCTGCGGCCCACGCCAGCTCCATCTGGTTTTCAAAGGGCATGCCGGCAAAGTTGTAGATCAGAACCGCAAGCGAGGCCGTGGGGCGCATCAGTTGCGCGTGGCCGTGTGACCACAGCCAGTAGTTGCTGAACAGAGCGGTGAACAGCAGCGGTGCGGTCTCGCCTGCCGCGCGTGCAACCGCCAGCATGACCCCGGTGAGAATTCCAGGAAACGCCGTGGGGATGAGTACCATCCAGACCGTCTGGGTAGGAGTGGCGCCCATGCCGATGGCCGCTTCCTTCATCCGCGAAGGCACCATGCGAATGGCGTCTTCCGAGGTAAGGATGATGGTGGGCAGCATCAGGATGGAGAGCGCAACCGCACCTGCAATCGCCGAGTAACCTCCCGTGGTCAGCACGATGGCGCCATAGGCAAATACGCCAGCGAGAATCGAGGGAAAGCCTGTGAGTACCTTGGCGGCAAAGCGCACCGCTTCCGCAAGCTTGCTGTGACGGTTCTGAGCCAGATAGATGGCGGTCATAATGCCGCCCGGAACCGTAATCACAACCGCGAGAGTAACCATCAACAGAGTGCCCACAATCGCATTGCCAAAGCCGCCGCCCGCTTCCATCGCCGAAGGAGGTAGTTGAGTAAAAACGGCTGCGCTCAGTCGCCGTCCGCCGCGCCAGGCCAGCATCCAGAGCACGCTGAACAACGGTACCAGCGCCGATAACGTCATCGCCGTTATCAGGCCGCTCAAGAGAAAATCCATGAGCGTGCGCGGCCTGCGCAAGGAACGTTCGAGTTGCCTGAAATCGACTCCGGCAAAAGGATCGGGCACACTCGACGTCGGATTGAGCCTTGTAACTGACATAGGTGGTTACTCCGCCGCGTTGCGCGAGGCGCGCTGAAGGATGAGGGCACCAAAGATGTTGACGACCAGCGTGATCGCCAGCAATACCAGCGCCGCGTACATCAGAATGCCAACTTCTTTAGGTCCGGCTTCGGGGAAGTTATTCGCCAGCAGTGCCGCAAGCGTGTTGGCTGGCGAGAATAATGAAAGGCTGATCTGGTTTGAGTTTCCGACGAGCATGGCCAAGGCCATGGTTTCGCCGAGAGCCCGGCCAAAAGCCAGCACCATGCCGCCGAAGATTCCGCGCGATGCGGTGGGTAGAATCACGCCGGTGATCGTCTCCCAGCGCGTAGCTCCGAGCCCGTAAGCTGCCATCCTCAGCTTGGGAGGGACCGAGGCTAGTGCGTCGCGGCTAATCGCCGTGATCGTCGGCAGAATCATGATGGACAGTACGATCACTGCGGGGGCCACGCCGGGGCCGCTCAAATCCGTGGAGAATAACGGCATCCAGCCGAGTTTGAGATGCAGCCAGTTGCACGCCGGACGAATCAGCGGGATGACAACGAACAACCCCCACAGCCCATACACTACGCTCGGGATTGCGGCCAGCAATTCGATTAATTGCTTCAGCAGGTCCTCCACCTTGTCCGGAATTTTCGACCAGAAAGGATGAAGGTGGAGATGGAAGGCCCGCAAAAGCGCGAAGATCGCTTGTCCCATGTAACCTTCGCTTAGGAATAGGGCGGCAGCCAAACCAAACGCGGTGCCGAGCACCAAGGCAAGGATAGAGGTATAGAGTGTTCCCCATATCTCACCGGCGATTCCGTGTACTCCGGTGTTCGGGTCCCAGACACGCCCGGTAAGAAACGACAATCCATCATGCCGCATCGCGGGCAGCGCCGAGAGGGCGATGCGCAGGACGATAAACGTGACCAGCAGAATCGTGCAGCAGGCAAACCAAAAGCTGAGGCGGCGAAAAGCCACGTCAACTAACGACTGAACGCGCGTCGGTGCCTGAGTAATTTCTCCGGGTCGAACCGCGAAGAGGGTTTCCCTAACCGAAGCGGTTACCGGTGCAACGTTACTGTTACTCGCCATCAACCGTCCTTAATGCGCTAATTCGTGATTGTCTGCACCGCAGCCAAATCCTTGCTGGTTACATTGGCAGGCAGCGGAATGTAACCAAGCGATTCGGCGTCCTTTTGTCCGTCGGTAAGGCTGTACTTCAAGAGGTCTTGCAATGCCGCAACCTTCTTGGCGTCGGGATATTTCCGGTAGCAGATCAACCAGGTATATGTGACGATGGGGTACGCGTCGGGAGCGGCAGGATCGGGAGCCCAGCCGATCAGGTTGTCCGGCAGAGTAACGGAAGCCAGGGCTGCCTGACCGGAAGTGGTGGAAGCGGTCACATACTTGCCGGCTTTGTTCTCCAGAGCCGCGGTATTCAGCTTCTGGCTGTTGGCGTAGCCGTACTCGACATAACCGATGGAACCGGGAGTTGTCTTGAGGCTGGCGGTGACGCCTTCGTTGCCCTTGCTCTTTGTACCCACCGGCCAGTTCGGCATGGTGTTGGCGCCGACTGACTTATTGAAGTCATCATTGACGGCGCTGAGATGTTTTGAGAAAACGAAGCTGGTGCCGCTGCTGTCGGCGCGGACCACTACGTTGACCGGCAGGTCGGGAAGCTTCGTTCCCGGATTCGCTGAGGCAATTTCCGGATCATTCCACTTCTTAATCTTGCCGAGAAAGATGCCCGTGTACGCCTTGCGGGAGAGCTTCAACCCGGTTACGCCGTCCACGTTGTAGGCGATCACGATAGCTCCGGCGGTCATCGGCAACAACTGCACTCCGCCCGGCACGCGAGCCATTTCCTCGTCCGTCATTGCCGCATCGCTGGCGCCAAAATCAACCGTGTGGTCGATCACACTCTTTTTGCCGCTGCCGCTGCCCACCGACTGATAATCCACCTCGATCTCGGGGTGCGAAGCGCTGTAATTCTTAAACCACTTGTTATAGAGAGGCGCGGGAAAGCTGGCGCCTGCTCCCTGCAGTTTGACGCCTTCGGTGGAAGCAGCAGACTTGCTGTTGCAAGAGGACAAGAGCGCGGAGAATAACACGATTACAAATGCTGCCGTCCAGAAACGAATCTTCATGACGATCTCCTTGGTAGGCACGCAAACTGAAATTCAACTGGGCTAGGCGTCCGCCTTAGTCGAGAGGCGACGGAAGCAATGCACCGATTTTGCGTACTCATGCGACAAATAGGCATGAGTACTTTGTGTATTCGGCCAAGCAAGACCGAAGAAGCAAGTAACTAAACTCTAGTGGACGAATATTACAGGGAGGTTAAAATCGGATCAAAAACCTAGAGAAGCTGCATTTCTCCAATGGCTTTTTGAGAATTGGGCAGCCTCGTGCAAAGAGGCCGCATCGAGTCGCAACACGTTATTGATTCAGTGATAGGAACTCAATCTTCGATTCGCCTAGCGGTTTTCGGAGATGAGGCTGTGCGAGGCGGCCAGCAATTCGCGAACTTCTTCGTCAGTAGTTTGGGGGAAGCTGCGATAGTAGGCTCCGACGGCGGAGAAACGTAGCGGTGTCGCCGCGCAGATCACCTGGTCCGCGTCGGCCTGGAGTTCAGCGCAGGTCTCCTCCGATCCAACCGGGACTGCCACAATGAGACGTTCCGGCGAACGTGCTCGAACGGTCTGCGCCGCCGCCCTCATGGTTGCTCCCGTAGCGAGACCGTCATCGACGAGAATCACCACTCGATCACGAACGTCGGGGGCAGGACGGTCGCCTCGAAACTGCTGCTCGCGGCGAGCGATCTCAATCCGCTCGCGTTCGATGACCCGCTCAATGTCCTCTGCCGAAAGGTGAAGGAGGCGGATCACATCTTGATTCAGGACGACCAACCCGCCGCTGGCGATGGCACCCATTGCCAGTTCTTCCTCTCCTGGAACGCCGAGCTTGCGAACGATCAACACATCCAAAGGAAGATTGAGAAGCTGCGCAATCTCGAAGCCTATGGGTACTCCACCACGTGGCAGCGCCAGCACCAGTGCCCCGGGAGTTGCACGAAAGTTGCTCAACAGCCGGGCCAGAACGCGTCCAGCGTCGACACGATCCGCGTAGATTGCATCAGCTCCGTATGTCATCGACCGTACCTGAGATAGCACTACACGAGTTATTGGATGAATTGCGCGACGAGGGGGTCTACTTATTTCGATGTTAACCCGAGCTGCATTCTCAGATAGGGAATCTTACCCGCGCCAGAGATGATAGAGCAGATAGTAGATCAGCACGCCGGTTACGGAAACATACAGCCAGAGCCAATAAGTCAGCGGAGCGATCCTCACGTGCTTGACATCCTGGCGCCTGAGGCCGCGGCTGAGGGTGAGCAGGATCAGGGGCACGATTACAACCGCCAGCAGGGTGTGGCTGGTGAGCAGAGTGAAGTACACAGGACGCCGCCAGCCCTGTCCGGCAAAGTGCAGGACGCCGGCGTGCGCGTGGTAATAGAGATAGCAGGCGAGAAAGACGACCGAGGTCGTGAAGGCCGCAATCATGGTGCGCTTGTGAGCTTCGATATGCCCGCGGCCGATGAAGCGCTTGGCGGTGACCAGGAGAACCGCGGCGGTGCCGTTGAGGGTTGCGTTAATGGCCGGGAAGCAGGAAAGCGTTTGCGCTGGCATCTCTCTCGATTCTCAGGCTGCCGGTTTGGTGCTGCGCCGATTGGCTACCACAAAGGCTAAGCTGAACATGACGAGGGTGAAAATGACGAGCACCGCAAGGCAGGTTGCAAGCGGGAACTCAGGTGCGGCGGTGGCCGGAAAGAGCAGGCTGCGCAGAGCCTCCGTTCCATAGGTCAGGGGATTGATCCGCATCAGGAAGGCCATCCACGGCGACGCCGAGCTTACAGGGAAAAGCGAACCGGAGAGCAGCCAGAGTGGAATCAGGAAGAGGTTGATGATGGCATGGAAGCCAGAGGTCGAGTCCATGGGCCAGGCGATGATAAAGCCCAGGGCGGTGAGCGAGAACGAGACCAGAAAGATGTCCAGAATCACCAGGAGCAGTTGCACCAGGCCGAAGTGGATTCCGAGCAGCGGCGCAATCACCAGGAAGAGTAATCCCTGCAGGGTTGCAAGGGTAGTGCCGCCGAGGACCTTGCCCAGCACGATCACCGAGCGATGCACCGGAGCCACCAGCACAGAGAGCAGAAAACCCTCGTTGCGATCCTCAATCAGCGACATCATGGCGAAGATCGAGGTGAAGAGCACGATCATCATGAGCGCGCCGGGGAAGAAGAAGTCCAGGTAGTTCTGTCCGCTGCCCGTGGTGGGATTGCGGAAGGAATTGCCGAAGCCGGCACCGATGACCACCCAGAAGAGCAGCGGCGACGCAATGACGCCAACCACACGGCTAAGATTGCGATAGAAGCGCACGACCTCGCGTCGCCAAAGCGAGAGGGCAGGCATCACTCCGAAGGTGGTTCCCGTGATGGTCGCCGGATGCCTTGTTGCCGGATCTAATGTGGTATGCGTTGCCAAACTCAGCCCAATCCTGGTTAGTGCTTCTTCTTATTTGTGGTTTCGGCGGCGCGTTGCTCCAGCCCCTGCGCATCCTCGTTCCAGAAGCGATGCCCGGTGCGGCGGATGAAGACATCCTCCAGCGTTGGCTTACTGACGCTGACCGAATCGATCTCGCCGGGGAAAGCCTCGACCACATCGGTGATGAAGCGGTGCCCCGCCTCGCGCTCCATGCGGACGCGGCCATCGTCGAGCACGGCGGCCGCAACGCCAAATCGCGCGGCGATTGCGGCAGAGAGCTTCTGCGGTTCACGAGCGTCGAGCAGGATCACGTCGCCGCCAATCTCGCTCTTCAACTGCGCGGGCGTGCCGAGGCCAACCAGATTACCGTGGCTCAGGATGGCGAGGCGGTCGCACTTTTCGGCCTCTTCCATCAGATGCGTGGTCACGATGATGGTTACGCCTTCTTGATCTCTCAGGACTTGCAGGTACTGCCAGAGGTCGCGGCGCGCGCCGGGGTCGAGGCCGGTGGTCGGTTCATCGAGCAGCAGAACCTGGGGACGATGGAGCAGTCCCTTGGCCAGTTCGAGACGGCGCTGCATTCCGCCGGAAAAGGTTTCAGCGCGGTCGTGGGCACGGTCGGCGAGGGAGACGCGCTCAAGCATTTCAGCCACGCGCCTTTTGAGCACGGAGCCGGTGATGCCGTAGAGATGGCCGACGTGAATCAGGTTCTCCTCGGCTGAAAGTTTCACGTCAATGCTGCGCGACTGGAAGACCACGCCGATATGGCGGCGCACGTCACTGGGTTCCAGGGCTACGTCGTGGCCAAGGATCAAGGCTCGTCCGGCTGCCGGTAACATCAGGGTGGAAAGGATGCGGAACATGGTGGTCTTGCCGCTGCCGTTGGGACCGAGAAGACCGAAGATTTCAGCGCTCTTCACCGTAAACGAGACGCCGTTGAGGGCAACGCGATCACCGTACTGGTGACGTAGACCATCGATCTGAATGACCGTGTCAGGTCCGTTGCTGGTGGAGGCGTCGAGTTCTTGTTCTTGTATCCTGGTCGTCAAATCGATTCGGTCCTCAGCTGGTACGAGCCGGGCATGCATCAAGCCGCGCTGTTCAGCATCATGAGTGCAAAGAGCAAGGGAAGGTACGTGACGGTCGCCTTCAGCAGAGCCCGCGCCAAGGTTTTAGAGCGGGGCGTGGAAGGCGGCAGGCACTCCCTCCAGATGCGCGCGCAGAAGTAGAATAGCCCCAGACCCAGCGCCGCCGCACCGATGAAATACGAGAGTCCGGCCATACCTAGCATAGTGGGCGCAAGCGTGGTTGGAAGCAGTGCTGCGCCGTACATCAGAATCTGGCGAGCGGTGGAGCGTCCGTCGCTCTCGACTACGGGCAACATGCGGATGCCCGCTTTAGCATAGTCATCGCGGTAGAGCAGGGCAATGGCGTGGAAGTGGGGAAACTGCCAGAAAAAAACAATCGCGAAAAGCACGAGTGCTTCGTACTCCAGCTTGCCGCGCGCAGCGGTCCAGCCCAGCACTCCGGGCATGGCTCCGGGAAATGCGCCGACGAAGGTACACAGCGGGCTGATCTTCTTCAATGGCGTGTACAGGACCAGGTAGCAGACGGCGGTCAGCAGGCTGAGCAGGGAAGTCAACAGATTCAGCTTGACGGCTAACAGGGTCGCGCCGCTGACGGTGAGAGCCGCCCAAATGACCAAGGCATGGCCCAAGCTGATGGAGCCTGTTACCAGCGGACGGAGCGCGGTGCGTCGCATCAAGGCGTCGGTCTTGCGCTCGACAATCTCATTCATGCAGGCGGTGCCGGCGGCGACCATGCCGATTCCGGCCAGAGCACAGAAAAGCTTGATGGTGAGCACCGGCAGTCCGGACTTGTGCTGGCCGAAGAAGAATCCGCACCAGGCAGTGACCACGACAAGCGTGGTCACGCGAATTTTGGTGAGTTGCGCATAGTCGCGCAGCAGCTCCATGGGTCCGCGTTGGACGACGGTCAGGGGCTGCGGAGGCGCGGTGGGCTGCGGGGGCGCCGCGGGTGCGGTGGTCATGCGCGCACCGTTTGGCCCGCCCTGGGTTGCGCGGACGAGCTTGTGGCCAGTGCGAAGTCCGGCAAGGCATGGCGGTGGATCTGAATTGCAAGGATGACCGAGGTAGCCAGCAGCAGGGCTCCACAGGCAACGTGGGCCACCGTTGCGATCACCATGCTGGCAAGCGGTACCGCCGCAGCCTGGCTCCACAGCACGCGGGTGATGTAACTGGCGAGCCCCAGGGTGATCTGCACAAACAGAAGGGCGAGCAGTACCGCCGCTGGGAATGCGAGTTGCGGCGTCGCGCGATGGCGTTTGAGAGTAACCATCACTAACCAGTTCACCATGCCAAAGACCACGCAGGCTCCGACGATGTGTGGGAGAAGACGCATTCCTGAATGCCGGAAAGCCGCCCCCATGATGAGTTGCAGCCAGACGGCGGCGACGGTCAGCATGGAAAGCGTAGTGAGGCGGGGGTGAGTGTCCGGGCGAACCACCGCGGCAGGCGCTTCCACCCAGCTCCTGCTGGTGAAGAAGGCGATGCTGACCATGATGCAGAAAAATGTCTGGGCGAGAGTTGCATGCGCGGTGGAGATCGCAGGCGGCAGGTAGAAAAGAACGGTGAGTCCGCCGAGCACGCCTTGCGCAATCACTGTTCCCAGCGCGCTCCAGCCAAGAATGCGCATCCAGCGGCGCTGGTCCACCTTCTGGGCCCAGACGGCGACGCCAATCGTGAGCAGGCCGATAAACTCGGCCAGCATGCGGTGACCGTGCTCGAACTTTACGCCTCCGACCAGCGGCGGAATCCGATAGAGAGAGCCGAACGAGGTAGGCCAGTCCGGCACGGAGAGTCCGGCATCGTTGCTGGTCACCAGGGCTCCGGCAACGATCAGCAAAAAGACGCAGCCGGCTGCCAGCAACGTGAAGCGATGGTGGGCGCGATGATAGGGAGTGCTTGGTGCATTTAGAGATTGCGTCATGAGTTTCGGAGCCTTCAATCGGCCACGGATTAACTTGGAATTCCCGGGCGCGCCATTACTTCGTCCCGCAAACGCCCCATTCTATCAACCTCATAGAGAGAAGATGATAATTTACCGGCCGACGATGCAGTGCGAGTACTGGACTGGCGAGAATTTCCCAGAAAAGAGCATGGTAGAGCCCAGGGTATTTAGACCGGATTGGTTTCCTTGGCGGCCTGTTCGCGCCAGGCGGTGGATTCCATGGCGGCTATTACGGCATCGGCAAACTCGCCGGTGGAGGCCGTGCCGCCCATGTCGCGCGTGATGTGCTTGCCCTCGCGATAGACGGAGTGGACGGCGTACTTTACCCGGTTCGCCGCATCCTGTTCGTCGAGATGGCGCAGCATCAGGATGCCGGAGCGGAGCAAAGCAGTAGGGTTGGCAATGCCTTTTCCGGCGATATCCGGGGCGGAGCCGTGAACGGCTTCGAAGATGGCGCACGCGGTGCCGAAGTTTGCGCCGGGCACCAGTCCGAGGCCGCCGACGAAAGCCGCGCAGAGATCGCTGACGATGTCTCCGTACAGGTTCTCCATCAGAAGCATGTCGTACTGGTACGGATTGGTGACCAGTTGCATGCAGGTGTTGTCCACGATGTGCTCGCCGTAGGAGATCTCCGGATATTCCTTGGAGACGTTGCGCGAACAGCGGATGAACAATCCATCGGAGAGCTTCATGATGTTCGCCTTGTGAATGGCGTGCACCTTTTTGCGTCCGAACTTGCGGGCGTACTCGAAGGTCCAGCGTGCGATGCGCGTGGAAGCCTTTTCGGTGATGATCTTGATGCTCTCGACTACGCCGGGAACAACCTCGTGCTCGATGCCGGAGTAGAGCCCTTCGGTATTCTCGCGAATGATGATGAGATCGACGCCGGGATAGCGCGTGGTGACGCCGGGAAGATTGCGGATGGGGCGGAAGTTGCAGAAGAGCTCGAACTGCTTGCGCAGTTGTACGTTGATGCTGCTGAAGCCGCCGCCGATAGGGGTGGTGACCGGACCTTTCAAAGCAACCCGAGTGCGCTCGATGGACTCGGTCAGCTCCTTCGGGATGTACTCGTGGTATTTTTCATAGGCGTCGGCGCCGGCGGCAAAGCTCTCCCACTCAAACTTGGCGCCGGTGGCTTCCAGGACTCTGACCGCCGCGGCGGTAACTTCCGGGCCGATTCCGTCGCCCGGAATCAATGTGACTTTATGGGCCATTCGCCTTCCACCTGATGTTTCGGACAACTCCCGAATCAGTCTTTCGCCGTGGGTTTGCCGCGATCAGCAGCTACCAGCGCAGCTTTGGCCTCGCGCGCATCCTTGGAGCGCAGCAGATCCTGCAACTCCGACATGAACTCGTGCACGTCCTTGAAGTCCAGATAGACACTGGCAAAGCGAACGTAGGCAACCTTATCCAGATTGCGAAGACGATTCATAATCAACTCGCCGATTTCGCCGGTCTTCCTCTCCCGCTCCGGACTGTCAATGACGAAGCTCTCGGCCTCGTTGACGATTTGTTCCAGTTGGCCGATGGGAACCGGGCGCTTTTCGCAGGCGCGGAGCAACCCGCTGAGTACTTTCTGGCGCTCGAATTTCTCGCGCCGTCCGTCCTTCTTGACCACCATGTATGGGATTTCATCGATACGCTCGTAGGTAGTGAAGCGCTTTTCGCAGCGCAAGCACTCGCGGCGGCGGCGAATCGATTCGCCTTCCTTGCTCTCGCGCGAGTCTACCACCTTGTCTTTATCAAATCCGCAAAAGGGACATTTCATGGTGCTCTTGGCGCCGACTGCCGGCTGCGCAGCCTTTCTTGTCAATCTCCGCTAGCTGCCTGTAGAGCTTTCAATTGTATCAGCGGGATTGTAAAGCAGCGGCGCTCTTACAGCACCTTGACTGCTTCGGCCTCGGCTTCTTCCTCTTCCTGCGAGCTTTCTTCGGAGAGCCGGAGGAAGGAAATCTTCTCGAAGCGTGCCAGCAGCACTCCCGCCGGAATGACCGACATGAAGGTCACCAGCCAGAGCATGATGCCGCAGCTTACGGCCAGTTCCCGAGTGATGTTATAGGGCTCACGGCTGAACAAGGTGGACTGGAGGACGCCGATGATCGCCAGTTGCGAGCCGCCAACCCCTCCGGGCAACTGTACTACTGAGCCCAACATGCTGGAGCCCATGACCACGAGGACATCATCGAGCTTCATGGTGTTCATGCGGGCCACCCGCTGCATTCCGGCGGGATCTCCGGCAACGACCACGGGAATTTGCGGATAAGAGTGCAGGACTTGGACATAAGCCCCGGCAATCATCAGCCACATGCATAACGAAACCACAACCAGCTGGACGAAAGAGCTGAAGTCGTGAATCGTATTGAAACCTTCCTTGAAGGAGTACAGGCGTGCTCGCAGAGCCGCTGCTGCCCGTCCGGAGGCGCGCTTGAGCAGGAAAAATAGGAGCGCCAGCACCGCCAGGCCCGCCAGCGCGAGGGGGAGTTTGTGTCCTGCGTTCCGCGCCGCAAGCTGCATCCCTGCGCGCAGTGCTTGCAGCAGAACCTGGGCGAGGGTCCCACCCTTGAGCGCGAGAAAACCGGCCATCAAAACGAGGACGGCGCCGAGGTCAAAGAATCGCTCCACCGTCCACACCGCAAGCTGCGAGGTAAAGGTGAGTTTCTCCTTGCGTGCAATCAGAAAAGGGCGGGCAAACTCACCGGCGCGGCCAAACAGTCCAAGGGCGGCAAAGCCGATGATCTGCGGCGCAAGCAGCCGACGGAAGCTGGTGGGTGCAGTGGGTTTCAAGAAGATGGCCCAGCGAATGGCTCGCAGTACGTACGCCAGATAGATCAGCGCGACTCCGGCGGCGATGTGCCAGAGGCTCACCCCGCCCGTATATTGGCGGAACTTCGCCCAATCAAACGTTCGCCAGGAGCGGAACTGAAAGTACACCAGCGCTCCGAGGATCGCCGCAACCACAACCAGGGAAATAACTTGTCTCTTCTTCATAGGGGAGAGCGAGCCGGAGTTGGAGATCGCAGGTACCTTTCAAGTGGCTGGCCTAACAACGCCTGGCGCAAAAGAGCTACTCCGCCGCGGCGGCATTTCCGCGCGATGCGGCCGTGGTTTTCGATTTCTCGATAGATGTGAACTTCTCCGCGCTCTTGCTCTTGTTGTACTCGCGGATGACGCGCTGCACGTACTGCCGCGTCTCACGATAGGGCGGAACTCCGTGGAAGCGATCCACTGCGCCCGGACCAGCGTTATATGCGGCCAGCGCCTTGATGGCGTCTCCATTGTAGCGTTCCAGCAGTTCGCGCAGGTACTGTGCGCCGCCGTGAACGTTTTGCTCGGGGCTGAAGCTGTCATTCACGCCGAGCTGCAATGCCGTGCCGGGCATTAGCTGCATCAGGCCGCGTGCGCCGGTGCGGGAAACCGCGTTGGCGTTTCCGGCGCTCTCCTGCTTGATGACGCTACGGATGAAGTCGGAGTCCACGCCATGCTTTGCCGAGGCTTCACTGACGATCTGGCTGGTGCTTTTGGCTGGCTTCGCTGGGTCGGGCGCGACTTCGGAATCCGGCTCGCTGGAGTAGCTCTCCACTTCGCTGGCGGGCAGATCAATAAAGCTCTTCTTCTGCTCGTCCATGTAGAGCCTCACTGATCCGTCGCGTATCTCCCGAGTCCGGTGGCGGATGGTGAATCCGTTGCGCAACTCTGCGATCTCCGCCGCAAAGACGGTGCCTGTCAACAGCAGCAAGGTTGTGATCAGGCGCGCGGCTCTCATCGGTCTATTCTAATCCCTCCAGGGCCGATTCCACAGCGATAGCGACGCCATTTTCGTTGTTGCAAAGGGTCGTCCGCCAGCCACGGTCACGTAGCTCCTCGGTGGCGTTGCCCATGATGTAGGGATGTCCGGCGAATTCCAGCATTTCGATGTCGTTGTAGTTATCGCCTATGGCCATGACCTCGGCGGGTTTGTAGCCCTTGAATGCCGCCCAGCGTTTGAGCGCGGCGCCCTTGGTGCAGCCCTTGTTCAGGATATCGACCATGCACAGGTCGCGCTCGTCATACTGCGTTTTCAGGGCGGTGATCCGGCTCAGCAGGCCTTTGTTTTTCTTTAGTTGCGCCTGGGCGGCCATCATCCGCTCCACGGTTCCGCAGAACATCGCCTGAATCGGGTCACTGGCCAGCGCGCTCTCGATGGGACAGACGAAATGAAGATACTGTGAATTCTTTTCGAGCCACTTTCTTATGGAGGCGTTCAATTCGTCCAGCGTCTCCAGAACCAGGGCTCCTTTATCCTCGCGGTCAAAGGTAATCACCAGGTTGCGGCGGAAATCCGTCATGTGAGCCACCAGCTCCAGAACGGATGCGAGCGGCAGCGGGTCGCGGTAAAACAGCGTTCCATCGCTGGCCTTGGTAATTGCGCCGTTGGAGCTAATGAGGGTTACGTCAAAGCCCAAGGCCCGCGCCACGGGAAGGGCGAAGGTGTGGCGGCGTCCGGTTGCCAGGGCAATTTCCACTCCCAGCGAGTGCGCCTCGCGCAATGTGACAAGGTTGCGCGCACTTACCTGGAAGTTAGAATCCAGCAACGTTCCATCTATATCGATTGCGATCAGGCGAACGGGAGACATTACACTCGATTTTACAACTTCTGCATCAGTAACTTGGAATGCTAGGATTCTCCTGATGATTTCCCGATTTTTTTCCTGGGGCATATTCGGGGTTGTGCTAATGGTGGCGGCGCTGGTTCATTACTTCCGCCGCCAGCCCAGCTTCTATTGGTTCTACCTCATTATTTTCCTGGGTCCGCTGGGCGCGCTGATCTATCTGGCGATTGAGTGGCTCCCTGAACTGTTCGATCCCGGTGCCTTTCGCTTTGTGGAGCGGGGGCGAAGAGTGCGCGAGGTCGAAGCCGCGATCCGGCAAAACCCATCGGCGGGAAACTACGAAGAACTCGGACTGCTGCGGCTTGATAAGGGCGATTGGGCCGGTGCCCGCGCCTGCTTCGATAAGGCTCTGGCACAGCGAACGGACTCACTCGATCCTTTCTACCGGCGGGGCTTGGCCGAGATTGAGCTAGGCGATTTTGCCGCCGCCCGGCCGGACCTGGAGCGGGTGGTCACCGCCGACCCATCCTACGATTTCCAGCGTGCTGCAGGATTACTGGCCTATGCCGCTTGGAAGACCGGGGACATCGAGCGGGCTCAGCGCCTCTTTGAGCATGTTCTCAAAACTTCTACCCTCACTGAGACGCAGCTTCACTATGCCGAGTTCCTTGCCGAGACCGGACACCGCGAGGAGGCGAAACAGCAAGCCCTTCGCATTCGAGACAAGCGCGCGGGTATGCCCGGTTTCCAGCGGCGTCGTGAACGTAAGCTGTTCCGGCAGAATAGCGGGCTGTTGCGGAAGTTATAAGAAGCTGCGCGTGATCGAAGGGAACTTCCGGGCAGGAGAACGTCTCGCGAGTGAAGGCCTGAGATGTTTTCGTTCCGCACTGCATTGGCGGTATGATTCCAGCTTATGACCGAGCGCCTTTATTACCGGAACTCATTTCTCTACGACTTCACCGCCTCGGTCGAAGCGGTGCGTGAAGTGGCTGACGGACGGCGCGCGCTGGTGCTGGATCGCACCGTGTTTTATCCCACCAGCGGTGGTCAGCCTTTTGACACCGGATGGATCGAGTTCGTCTCGGCCGACGGCGAAGAGCCCGTGTCGCTTCCAAAGCTGCGCGTCTCCGAGGTGATTGAGGACGAGGACGGGGCGATTCTTCATGTACTGGAGAATCTCGAAGCTCCACTTCCGCTGCCGCTGCGCGTCCGTGGGTTTATCGACGTGGATCGCCGTCAGGATCATATGCAGCAGCACTCGGGACAACACGTGCTTTCGGCGGCGTTTCTGAAGTTGTTCGATGCTCCCACGGTCAGCTTCCACATGGGCGAGGAAACCTGCACGATTGATCTGGATATCGAGGGCCTCAGCGCTGCCCAGCTCGATCTGGCTGAGCGCCACGCCAACCAGGTCGTGTGGGAGGATCGCCAGGTTCTGACGCACGAGGCAACGCCCGAACAGGCGCGCAAGATCGGGGTCCGCAAGATTCCCGATGGCGCGCACGAAACCCTGCGCCTGATCGAAGTGCGCGGCGTGGACCTGTGCGGCTGCGGCGGTACGCACGTTCTGACCACGGGGCAGATCGGCAACATTCAGCTTCGCAAGGTGGAGAAGGTGAAGCAGGGGATTCGGGTTGAGTTCGTCTGCGGCGCTCGCGCCCTGCGCATTGCCCGCAAGGACTTCCAGGTGCTGACCGAAGCTGCGGCGCTGTACTCATCGCATCTCTGGGATGTTCCGGCGCAGAGCCAGAAGCTGATCGACTCCGGCAAAGCCGCCCAGAAGCAGCAGCAAAAACTTCTCTCGGAGATCGCTGAGCTTACCGCACAGCAGGCGCTGGCGCGCGCTGCCACGGAGTGTGGGCGCAAGATCGTTGCCGAGTATTTCGCCGATCGCGACCTGGCGTTCGTAAAGCTCTACGCGCAGAAGTTGGTGGCGGCAGAAGGCAATGTGATTGCGCTGGTGGGCGCGGGGCAGGGAACTCCCGCACTGGTCTTCGCCCGGTCGCCCGGAGGCAGCTTTGACGCCGGCGCGCAGCTCAAGGCTATCGTCAGCTCTGTTGGCGGACGCGGCGGTGGCACTCGCGATCTGGCCCAGGGCGGGGTTCCTTCAGCAGCTCTGATTCCGGAGCTGATTGCACGCGCCGAAGATGCTGCTCGTACGCAGTCCGGTGCACGATCCGCCCAGGCTGAGCCTCAATCCGAGGCTCAATCACGGAAATCGGGGATGATTCCGCGATGATCGATCAGCCACTGATTCTCATCACGCTTCTGATTCAGCTCGGCGTCTCAGCCGCGGTCAGTAGCGTGCTGGCGCGCTCACGGCGCTTTCGCGTCCTGCTCTTTCACGAGGATCGCGACATCTGGGAAATGCTGGAGATGGTCCTTTACGTTGGCGGACCTTTCATGCTCGGGGTGCTGGTGCGCGGCACGGTCAAAAACTTTCTGGCCGCCGACGTCTCCTTCGAGGCAGCGATTCTTCTCGGAGTGATCGCCGGACGAGCTGCGGGGGTTTGCGGCGGAATTCTGGTCTCGTTGCCTTATCTGTTCATGCATCAGTATCTCAACCTGCCGCTGAATGTGGTGGCCGGACTGAGCGCGGGATTTCTGCGTGGACTTGCCAAGGATCGCGAGGCCATCTGGTCGTTCAGCCCACTCTTCGACCTGAGTATTTACCGCTGGATACGGCGCACCATTGCCAAGTCGTTTATCGACTGGCAGACCTCGTTTTTCCTCATGATTTTAGGGTTGGAATTCCTGCGCCTGGAGACCCGGGAGTTTTTCCCGCGCCATACCTGGGCGCTGGACTCCAGCAACTGGCTGGTGCGCTGCGCGATTTATATCACCTCGGTAATGACGGTTGCGATTGCGCTCAAGGTGCTGAACAACACGCGCATTGAGATGAAACTCGAAGAGCAGGAGCGGCTTCTGCTGCAGTCTCGTATGGAAGCCTTGCAGAGTCAGATCAACCCGCACTTCCTTTTCAATACGCTCAACTCCGTGGCCTCGCTGGTGCGCTTTGATCCGGACACCGCGCGCGAGATGATTCTGAAGCTCTCGAAGATTCTTCGACGCCTGCTCATGAAAGGTGACTCATTCGTCGAATTGCGCGAAGAGTTCGAATTTATCGACGACTATCTGGATATTGAAGTCATCCGCTTCGGACGCGACAAGCTGAAGGTGGTGAAAGAACTTGACGCGGACAGCTTGGCGGTCGTTGTTCCCACCATGCTCATCCAGCCAATCGTGGAAAATTCAATCAAGCATGGGCTCTCCCCGAAAATCAGCGGAGGCACGATTTGCCTGCGCAGCCGGATTGTGGATGGGATGCTGGTGATTGAGGTAGAAGACGATGGGGTCGGCATTGTCGAACCCGGCTCCGATGTCAGCGAGTGGAACACGCCACAGCATGGGACCGGAATCGGCATGGCGAATGTTCGCGAGAGGCTCAACGTGCTCTACAGCGATGCGGCGCGTGTGGAGGTAGAGAGCCGCACCGGCGCCGGAACGGTTGTCCGCATCCTGCTGCCCATTCCGCAAAGCGGCGAGATGGACGGCATCAATTACGACCTGCGCTCCAATAGTCCGCGATAGCCGAGAGGGCGCTATGTCGTCAACTACCAGCGCTCCAATAGACCGCGATAGAGATCTTCATACTGCGGGATGATCTTCGTCGTGCAGAATCTGGCTTGCGCCGTTGCCCGCGCGCGCTGTCGCATGGTGGCCAGCAATCCATCATCGGTCAGCACCTCAAGGGCGCACGCGGCCATCGCTTCCACGTCTCCAACCGGCGCGAGGAAGCCATCCTTGCGGTCTTCAATCACTTCCGGCAATCCACCCACGCGGGAGGCCACCGGTACGACTTCGCACGCCATCGCTTCCAATGCCGCCAAGCCAAACGATTCCATCTCGCTGGGCAGGAGCATCACATCGGCCACTCCCAGCTTTTCGTGGATTAAGTCCTGCTTGCCCATGAAATGAATCCGCTTGTGAATGCCCTTCGCACAGGCTAACCGTTCCGCCGCGCGGCGATCTGGACCATCGCCGACCATCATCAGCCGGGCTGGGATTTTCTTCTGCACGCGGTCGAAGATCTCAACCACATCAGTCACGCGTTTTACCGGCCGGAAGTTCGACAGGTGTACCAGCAGGCGCTCGTCCGGCTCAGCGAATTCCAAGCGCCGGGCTATTACATCCTGATCGCGACGGTAGAGATCGCAGTTCACAAAATTGTGGATGACGTGAATCGGCTTGGTGATGGAGAAGCTTTCAATCGTCGATTTCTTCAGGTCATTCGAGATCGCGGTGACGGCGTCGCTCTGCTCAATTGAAAATCGCGTAATCGGCAGGTAAGAGCGGTCGAGTCCGACCAGGGTGATATCGGTTCCATGCAGCGTAGTGACGTAGGGCAGGCGGCGAGGCTGACGCACGTGGTCATTGCAGAGCATCTGCCGGGCCAGCATCGCAGACACTGAGTGAGGAATGGCATAGTGCACATGCAGCAGGTCCAAATCATAGAGTTCAGCCACTTCGGCCATGCGCGTCGCCAGCGCAAGGTCGTAGGGCGGATATTCAAAGAGTGGATACTGCGAGACTTCCACTTCATGAAAGTGAATGCGAGGATGTGGTTCGGTCAGCCGAATCGGCTGCGAATAGGAGATGAAGTGAATATCGTGTCCGCGATTGGCTAGCTCAATGCCAAGTTCGGTGGCCACCACTCCGCTGCCGCCGTAAGTGGGATAACAGGTGATACCGATCCGCATGACTCTCCGGGACTCTCGTTTTCCGATACAGCCTGTTAGATGTTCGCGACCGCCCGCTGCGGTGAGATCGCGCCGTACGGTACCAACTCCGCGCCGTACTCTTTGCTCAGTTGGCTGGTGGTGATTCCCAGCAGCGCAGCCATTTCCACCTCACGTGATTCGCGCAGCTTGGTGCGCACCACCGCCAAGTCGCGGTCGTTGTACCCCGGATGGCATACCAGCTCCCAAATACCTTGCGGCATCTTCTTGAGCATGGCGCGCAAGCTCGCCTCATTGAGCGTACCCGTGGCGGCCACGCCCAGGCTGCCATCGGTGGTGGCAAAGCCTGCCTTATGCACCGCGTTAAGCCAGCGCCGGCGGAGTAACGTGCGCAGCAGCGTGGTCTCGGCCTTGCGGATCAACAGCGCCTTGTTGTCGCGTGCTTCGCTAAAGGTGACTACGCCTGGAGCCTCAAAAGGATTGCGAACTGCGGTGATGCCGTGGGCCGAGGCCGCCCGCAGCAGAGGCTTCAGGATCGAAGGGAACATGTGCGCGTGTTTATGCGCATCGAAATGCGATACCTCAACATTGGAGCGTTGCAGGCGGGCGAACTGAGCCCAGGCCTCGGCCTCTATCTCTTCCGCCCGAAACCGTCCACGGGCTACGGCCTGAAGAACTTCACCAATCGAATGGTAGAAGCGATTCGTTCCGGGTGCCAGCAGGGAGCGCACGTCGTTGGGAGGCAGCAGCGGCGTCCCATCCACCAGCACGATGTGGCATCCCACGCTGAGTTGTGGCATCTGCGCGGCCGCCAGGGCGACGGCTTCATCGAAGCAACCTCCCGTCGCCATCAGGGTCGCCGAAGACACGATTCCGTGTTCGTGGCAGGCGACAATGGCGCGGTTGACTCCATGCGTCAGTCCGAAATCATCGGCATTTACGATCAGACGCTTCATGGGAAAAGTGTAGCAGGTGGAAGCGCGAACCTGCCGAAACGAGGCCTGCTATCTTCCTGATCGATGAGCTCAAGTGCCTCAGGTGGTCTTCAGAGTCTCCTGTAAGTCCATCTCCGGTAATTCTCCCTCGCCCAAAAAACCTCTAACTTTGTCGAGCAGAGCGGGAAACAGATCGTGCTTCTCAAGCCACGCATTGACCTCGTTGCTGCCTGCCACCGGAGGATATCCGGTCACGACGACGATGGGCAGCTCCGGTGCTTTTTGCCGAATTAGTTTGGCGAGTTCGAGGCCGTTCATGCCCTCCATGCAATAGTCGGTCACCAGCATGTCAAATTTGTCGCTGGCGAACTTTGCCAGCGCGTCGTTAGCGTTGTAGGCATATTCTGCGCGATAGCCGTGGCTCTGTAAAATTTCGCAGCTCAAGCGTGCCAGCACTTCGTGGTCGTCGACAAAGAGAATTGCTTTCATTGCTCACCTGCTTACCGGGGAATGGTAGTAGGACAGCATTACGATACGTGACACGTAGTTCGATTCCAAGTGCGCTGGCCCAGGATGCCCGCCTGCCTCCCGCCGATTTCCACAGTAGGGTTTGACCGGAGCCCCAAGTCTTACATATACTCGACTTGCGATTTGGTTTCGCAAGAGGCCGCCCCTGGCGCCGCGTGACAAACGGCAAAGGGAGCACCGTAAGGGCGGTTAGCTCAGTTGGTTAGAGCGCCTGCCTTACAAGCAGGATGTCGGGGGTTCGAGTCCCTCACTGCCCACCACTCCTCAAGCCTTTCGGAACCAGCTCGACGGCCCGCTTGGGTCGGGATTGTATCCGCGTAGTTACGCGGGGTCGTAGTTCAGTTGGTTAGAACGCCGCCCTGTCACGGCGGAGGCCGCGGGTTCGAGTCCCGTCGACCCCGCCATTCTTCCCGAGAAGAATGGCGGTTCTGTTTTGTGGGCTTCTACTCCCTCGCGAGCCTCTTCCCCAGCACCTCTTCCACGTCCCTCACTTTTCCCTCGATCCTTCCGGTCGCTTTCTTCCGGTCGTCGATGGTGATGCTGGTCAAGACGCGTGGTGCGAGCTCCAGCACTCTGCGATGGCAGCGCAGGATGACGTCCATCACCTGATCGGCGTCGCCCTCAATGGTCGTCTGCATCGCGCCTAACTTGTAGGGAAGTCCCGAGGCATCCACAATGGCCAGGGCTTCGGCCACCAACTCCTTGACGCCTTCCTGAACCCCCATTGGAACCACAGCAAAGCTTGCCAGCATAGATCCTCCGTAGGCGGTTTGTTTCGTCAATATGTTACCGCGGGAGACTTGCTTCGCGTGGTGGGAACATGGGAGAGCACGCATGATGCGATTGCCTGCGGCTACCTCTTTTCCGCAACCAGCGAGCTCAGCTTGGCGGGGGCTGTGAAATTCTCGTCGACCACGCGCTCGGCTGCCGACTGCAGAGCTTTCTGGAATCCGGCAATGTGTTCGGAAGTGCTCAGGTAGCTGATGATCATCATCCGCAGGACGCTCTTGCCGCGCACATGCGTACGGCTGATCCAGTAGCTGCCGTCACGATTGAACTCTTCGATAAAGGCCTGATGGGCGGCTTCTGCGTCGGCTTCGTCTACTCCGCGCAGGCGGAAGTTGAGGATAGGCAGAACCTGCGGCGCAGCCAGCTCAAAGAACTCGGAGTCCTCAAACCAAGCGCTCATTTCGGAGGCGAGCTGCATCTGGCGCTCGATCATCTCTTCATACGCCTGGCGTCCATGTACGCGCAGCGTGAGCCAGAGCTTGAGGGAGTTCATGCGGCGTGACCATTGAGCGCTCACCTTGAAGTTGTCGATCATGCTTGGCCTAGCCACGTGAGGCATGTAGGGCGATGCCACCGAGAAAGTTCTCTCCAGCATCGCTGGGTGGCGCGTCAAGATGACTCCGGCGGCAAAGGGCATGGAGAGCCACTTGTGCGGGTCGACCGTGATGGAGTCGGCACGCTCGATGCCGCTCAGCAATGAGCGATATTTGTCACTGAATGCGGCGGCCGCGCCGTAGGCGCCATCGACGTGCAGCCAAAGTCCGTAACGCTCGGCAATCGAGGCCAGAGCGTTGAGATCATCGATTGCTCCCGAACTGGTAGTGCCCGCGGTGGCCACAATGCAGAAGGGGAGAAATCCGCAGGCGTAGTCGGCTTCAATCTGCAGAATGAGGCGAGCGGTATCGAGTCGGAGCCGGTCGTTCACCGGAATCCGGCGCATCGCCTTGCGTCCGAGTCCGAGCAGCCCCGCTGACTTTTCCAGCGAGTGGTGCGACTCGGCAGAAGCATAGAACACCGGCCGGGCACCGATGGTCGCTATGCCGTCTTCGATGGCGTTGGGGAAGTGATGCGAGATCGCCAGAGCCAGGGCCGTAAAGTTGGCTTCGTTGCCGCCACTGGTGAAAGTGCCGTCGCAGAGAATCACATCCGGAGGCGCCGGTGCGTTGCCGGTTATCTTGTGCCAGCCAAAGCGCGCGGCGATCCAGCCAATGGTCTCCGCCTCCAGGGTGCTGGCAAACTGCGAGCGCGCCAGCGACGCGAGCTGTGGATTCAGGGCTGAAACCAGCGCATCCGCCAGCACGGCCATGTAGGTTGGGGTTGGATTCATCAACCCAAAGTAGTTGGCGGCGGGAATATGAAATCCCCGGTCGATCATCTCTGTGCAGAGGTCTTCCAGAACTTGCGTAGCATCGGAACCGAGCTCCGGCAATGGCTGCGGCCTGCGGGCGACCGTGCGCTGAGAGGCAGGAGGCTGTACGGCTCGATTGTTTAACGAGGAGAAGTACTGATCGATGCGGTCGATGAGGCGATAGCCGAGCTCTCGCCGTTCTTCACTGCTGAAGTCAAATCCCATTGGGTACTCGCTTCTTTAACCTGTAGACCCGATACAAGATGCAAGGCTCAACCCCGACTATGCGGTGGCGGTCCTTGCATACTAGTAGATCATGCGGAACAGAAATCGGTGCAAAAAAAAGCAGGGATTAAGGTTTCAGGGTTAGGAGCAAAGACGGATGCGTGGGAAGGCGGCAAGCGCCCACCCTCCGCCCAGCACCAGGGCGGAAGGTAAGCACCCGGATCTCACTCCCAGGTTATGGCCCGCTTAGGTCGTAAGTTCACTATCGAACTTCCTGAGCATCAGGCTTTCCGGCGGCTTCGGCCTTCTCTTCTTCCTTCTTTTCCGGACGAAGCAGCGGGAATAGGATGACGTCGCGGATCGAGGTGGAACCGGTGAGCATCATGGTGAGGCGGTCGATGCCGATGCCCTCGCCTCCCGCTGGAGGCATCCCGTAGCTGAGGGCGCGGATGTAGTCCTCGTCCATCTGGTGCGCCTCCTCGTCGCCGCGCTCCCGCTCTGAGATTTGCTGTTCGAAGCGGCGGCGCTGCTCCTCGGGATCATTGAGTTCGCTGAAGGCGTTGCCGAGTTCCATACCAGCGACAAAAACCTCGAAGCGCTCGACGAAATCAGGCTCGTCGCGCTTGTTCTTGGAGAGTGGCGAAATGGCGAGCGGGAAGTCGTAGATGAAGGTCGGCTGCCAGAGATGTTCTTCGGCCACTGCTTCAAACATATCGGCGATGGCTCGGCCTGCAGGCTCCTTGGGATCGTAGGGGATTTGCACCTTGGCCTGTTGCAGGCGGCGCACCAGTTGCTCAACCCGCTCATTGCTCTTGAAGTCTTCCATGGCAGGCGCATCGCCGGCGGATTCTGGCCAGTACTTGATGATGGCCTCGCGCATGGAGAGCCGCTGGAAGCTGCTCCAGTCAATCTCACGCTCGCCAAACTGATTGACCAGCGTGCCGTTCACATCCATCGCAACCTGCTTTAAGAGCTCCTCGGTGAGATTCATCAGGTCGTTGTAGTCAGCATAGGCCTGGTAGAACTCGAGCATGGTGAACTCTGGGTTGTGGCGGGTAGAGATGCCCTCATTGCGGAAGTTGCGGTTGATCTCGTAGACCCGATCCAGGCCGCCGACGATCAGTCGCTTGAGGTAGAGTTCCGGTGCGATGCGCAGAAAGAGATCGGTATCCAGGGTGTTGTGATGGGTGACAAACGGACGCGCCGCCGCACCTCCGGCGATGGGCTGCATCATCGGAGTTTCGACCTCGATGAAATCGCGGGCATCCAGGAAGCGGCGGATCGACTGCACGATGCGGGCGCGCTTGGTGAAGACCTGACGCACCTCGGGATCGATCAGGTCGACATACCGCATACGGTAGCGCAACTCGACGTCGGTAAGGCCATGGAACTTTTCGGGCAGCGGGAGGAGGTCCTTCGAGAGGAAAGTCAGCTCCTCAACGTGGATGCTAAGCTCTCCGGTGCGGGTACGGAACAGATAGCCCTTGACGCCAACATGGTCGCCGATGTCGAGCAGCTTATAAAGCTGCCATTGGTTGTCGCCCACGGCATCTTTCTTGACATAGATCTGGAGCCTCTCGCCGGACTGCTGGAGATGGGCAAAGCTGGCCTTGCCCATCAGCCGGATAGCAACCAGGCGCCCGGCAACCGTAACGGTGACGCGCCCGGCCTCCAGTTGTTCGCCCGTGCTGGCGGCGTGCTCGGCCAGAATCTGGGGTACCTGGTGGCTGGAATTAAAGTGGTGAGGATAGGCAGGCTGACCAAGGGCTTCGATCTGCTGCAGCTTCTGCTTGCGGAGGTCGTAAATGTTTTGCTCTAGGGACACAGGAAAATTGTATAACAGCAGGGGAGCTACAAGTTGCGAGCAGCCGCAGGGCCGCTTCCAATAAACCACCAAAAGGGGTGGAGATGCGAGACGAGAAACCAGAAAAGCGGGAAGAGAGTCCGTGGGTGATGGTGGCACGGTACTCGGAGATCGGGTTCATGATTCCGGCGGCGGTGATCGTCGGCTACCTGCTGGGGTTGGGTGCGGATTACCTTCTGCATACGCACTGGCTCTACCTGCTCGGCATCATTTTCGGTGCGGTGGCGGGTTTTGTGTCGATGATTCGGCGGGCGCTGCAGTCGAGCGCGGAAGCAGAGCAAGAGGAAAAAGACAAGTCGAATGACGGACGCTGAAATGCCGGAAAATCCCCCTGAGGGTTCGTCTGAGGAAACCCGTGGCGCACCGCAACCAGAAGACTGGCAGGAGTCCGAGGAGTTGGGGTGTGCCGAGGTTTCGGGCCAGGAACTGGCGGACTACGGCGCCATTGTCCGGCGAATCGAATGGATGACTGGAGCCGCAGGCGCGGCGCTGGCGCTGGCGGTGGCCTGGCCGTTGGGTTGGGCGGTGGCGGCCGGAGTGGTTCTGGGAACGGCGTTGGGATGGATCAATTTCCGCTGGTTGGCGGCTTCGGTGAACGCCATCGGCGAGCGAATCGTGAAGGTGAAGAGCCAGGAGCGAGGCGCCGCCGTGGTGGCGCGCGGAGTGGGGCGTATCTTCTTGATCGTGCTGTTTGCCTATGTTATCTTTAATTATTCCGTGCGTGGCTTGGAAGGGTATCTGGCAGGGCTTGCGATGCCTGTTATCGCGCTCATGTGCGAGGCCATGTATGAGTTCGTCGCCAGTATCCGGCGATCATCCTGAATGGGACTAACAAGACATCCAAATGCATCAACTGCCCTTTACCGCGCTCCTGAACCATTTGTTTGCTGGACCCGTGACTGCGCTTCTGACTGCACTGGGACTGCATCCTGCTCATCCAACCGCACCGATTCCTGATCACGTCGCAATGCAGATTGTGGTCTTCCTGGTCTTGATCCTGTTTTTCGTGGCGGTGCGGGCCAGCCTGTCGGTTGAAAAGCCGAGCACGGTGCAACACATGATGGAAAGCGTTTACGAGTTCATGGACGCCCAGAGCGGAGAGATCATCGGCCATGAGAATAAGCGTTATCTGTCGTATCTGATCACGCTGGGACTCTTCATCCTCTGCTGCAACCTGCTCGGGCTGATTCCGTTCTTTGAAACTCCGACGGGCGTGCCGGTGGTGCCGCTCGGCTGCGCTGTGGTGACGTGGTTCTTCTACCAGATGCATGGCCTTAGAGCCAACGGAGTGGGATATATCAAGCACTTCATGGGGCCGGTGTGGTGGCTGGCGCCACTGATGTTCGTCATCGAAGTGTGCAGCCATCTCGCGCGTATGTTGTCGCTCACCATCCGTCTTTTCGCCAATATGTTTGCCGGCGATATGGTGACCCTGGTGTTCTTCTCGCTGGTTCCGGTTGGCTTGCCGGTGCTCTTCCTCGGCCTCCACTTCGGCGTTTCGCTGATCCAGACTTTCATCTTTGTGCTGTTGGCGATGGTGTACCTTGGCGAAGCAACTGCCCACGAGCACTAAAGAGATCTTGCAGCACATTGTAGGCTTGCCTGCAGTTGGAACAAAAGACTTTTGCTGTACGCCGCAAGCGTGAGGGCCTCCCATTGCGTGGAACGTCAACCACCCACTGGCGGTGAATCTTAAGGAGCAATGACAATGAACAAGAAGCTTTTCGTACTCCTCTCACTGATGGCTATCCTGATGCTGGCGACTCCGGTCTTCGCACAGGGTGAGCCCGCTGCCGCGGCTGGTGCTGCCGGCGTTAACTGGGTCGCCCTCGCTTCCGGTTTCTCCATGGCATTCGCCGCTGGTCTGGCCGCACTCGGACAGAGCAAGGTCGCTGCCGCCGCTTGCGAAGGCTTAGCTCGCAATCCCGCCGCCCGCGCAGGCATCCAGCTGGCAATGATTCTCGGTCTTGCCTTCATCGAGTCGTTGGTGCTGTTCACGCTGGTCGTGGTATTTGCCAAGGTCGTGAAGTAGTTTTTAAGTTTGGAATACCCCGCTGCAGGCTGGTTAGTTGGAAGCCAAGGCGGGTGGATTGGAAAAAGCGATGTTCCGGAAACGGAGCATCGCTTTCGTTTTTGGGCGGTTGTCTTTTCGATGATTTTTGCGGTTATGGCGAACGATTGACTAACTCGTACCCGCACCCGCAGTAATGAGTGCCTCCGCAGTGAATCGTTTCTGAAAGCGCGCAACCATTGCCTCAAATATAAACGTGCGTCTCCCAACGATTATCCTTTTGCAAATCGTTGCCTCAAAAGTTAGTAAAAGGCCCCAGAGCGAGCTTGGGGCCTTTTGCGTGAGTCGATGCCAGCGATCTAGTGGCTGGCGAGAATCGTTGGTGCTCCTTGGGTATATTGGAGAACCGCGTTCGGGAGTATGCCGAGCCAGAGGGTTGCAATGAGGCTGATAGCGATGGCCATGCCCATTCCGAAGCGCACCGGGGGAGCGGGAGCCTGCGTGCGCGGTTCGAACATGTACATGCGCACAATCAGGCGCAGGTAGTAGTAGGAGCCCATGCCGCTGTTCGCCACGCCAATGATGGTGAGCCAGATCAGATGCGTACGCAACGCGGCGCTGAAGACATAGAACTTGGCAAAGAAGCCGCCGGTGATCGGAATTCCGATCAGCGACAGCAGGAAGAACGTGAGCGCGGCAGCCAGTACGGGAGAGCGCCTTCCAAGACCCGAGTAGTCGTCGAGTTGAGAGAAACGCTCGCCGCTGCCCGCCATCTGGGTTATGACGGCGAATGCGCCGACATTCATCGCAGCGTAGGCGGCGGAGTAGAACATAGCGGCGGAAACCCCGAGTTCGCGATTGCTTGCCGCGGCAAAGGCGACCATCAGATATCCGGCATGGGCGATGGAGGAGTAGGCCAGCATGCGCTTGACGTTGCTCTGCAGGATAGCTCCCAGATTGCCGACGCACATGGAAAGAACCGCCGCGCTCCAGATGATCCAGAACCAGTTCGGAGATGCCGTGTAAATGACGAGACGAATCAAAACCGCGAAGGCTGCGGCTTTGGGGGCGGTGGACATGAAGGCGACGACGGGCGACGGTGCGCCTTCGTACACATCCGGAGTCCAAACGTGAAAGGGAGCACAGGCCACCTTAAAGCCAAGCCCGGTAAAAATCAGGGCGACGGCAACGTAGGCCAGCGGTTCGATGTGAGTGGCGTTGCTGAGAGCCGCCGCGATGTCAAAGACGTTGGTGGAACCAGTGGCTCCATAGAGCAGAGCCACCCCGTACAGAAAAAATGCCGTGGCGAACGAGCCAAGGAGAAAATACTTCATCGAACTCTCGGCGCTCTCGGCAGAGTGGCGGCGGAATCCGGCAAGAATGTAGCTGGCGATGGAGGAGACTTCCAACGCGATAAAAATGAGCACCAGCTCGACCGCCGAAGACATCAAGCACATGCCAACCGCCCCAAGCAGGATCAGGGCGTAGTATTCGCCGCGATCGATCTTCTGAAAGGGAAGGTAGTCGAGGGACATGAGGATGGTTGCCAGAGCCACGAGCAGGACGATGAGGTGGAAGAAGATGCTGAAGTGGTCTACCCGGAGCATGTGGCTGAATCCGAAGCCGGCGAACTGAGGCTGCGCCTGGTAAAACGTTGCCGCAATGGCGGCAAGCGCTCCAACGGCGGAAAACAGGCCCAGACCTTTGCGGCTGCTCCCCGCCGGCAAAAGAGCCTCAATAAACATGACGATTGTACCCCAGACAGAGAGGACGATTTCAGGCAGGATGCGGATGTAATCGGCGGCGGTTGGCATGGCTATTTGAGCCCCGTGTTGACGCTGACTTTGAGTGTGGGGGCCGACCCAATTTTCTGCCCGGCCAGTATTCCCGCAACCGAAGCGTCAATGGAATTCATCCAGAAGGTGGGGAAAACTCCCATGACGAGGGCCAGGACAGCAAATGGCCAGAGCATGCTGCGTTCCCGCGAATCGGCATCGGGCAGGGTTGCATTCACCGGGTTGGTGATGGTGCCTTGGAAGGTTCGCTGGTAAAGCCAAAGCATGTAGAAGGCGCTCCAGATGACGCCGCTTGCGGCTACGATTCCATAGATGGCCTTGTCTTGGAAGGCACCGCTCAGAATCAGGAACTCGCCGACGAATCCATTCATCAAAGGCAGTCCGATGGAGGAGAGCGTGATCAGAAGAAAGAGTGTCGCATAGATAGGCATTGGGGTGGCGAGGCCGCCGTATTCCTTGATTTCGTACGTGTGGCGGCGATCATAGAGCACTCCGGCCAGAAGGAAGAGTGCGCCGGTGGAGATGCCGTGATTGAGCATCTGGTAAACGGCGCCGTCCATGCCTATGCGGGTGAAGCTGTAAATGCCCAGCACAACAAATCCCAGGTGGCTCACCGAAGAGTAGGCAACCAGTTTCTTCATGTTCGGCTGGACAAGCGCAACTAATGCGCCATAGACGATGCCAATGATGGCGAGGGTGATGATCCACGGCGCGTTCTTGTGCGCTTCGGCGGGAAACAATCCAATATTGAAGCGCAGCAGGCCGTAGGTACCCATCTTTAGCAAGACTCCGGCGAGTAGCACCGAACCCGCGGTGGGAGCTTCGACGTGCGCATCTGGCAACCAGGTATGGAGCGGGAACAGCGGCACCTTTACCGCAAAAGCCAGGAAGAATCCGAGAAAAAGCCAGAGTGCGGCGTGGCCAGGCAGGGCGATGGCCCCGCTTGCCAGAAGGTGCTGCAACTCGGTGAAGTCAAATGTTCCCGACTGGGTGTAGAGCCAGATAATGGCCGCCAGCATGAAGACCGAAGCGATCATCGTGTAGAGGAAGAACTTGATGGCAGCGTAGACGCGGCGCTCGTGTCCAAAGATGCCGATGATGAGAGCCATCGGGATCAGCGTGGCTTCCCAGAAGAAGTAGAAGAGAAAAAGATCCAGCGCGATGAATACGCCGATCATCGCCGTCTCCAGCACCAGCAGCAGAATGAAGAACTCTTTCACGCGATCGTGGATCGAGTGCCAGGAGGCAAGCACGCAGAACGGAACCAGGAAGGTTGTGAGAACAACAAGCCAGAGCGAGATGCCGTCGATTCCGATGTGATAGTGGATATTGGGGCTGGTGATCCAGTGCAGGTTCTGTTCGTAGGCAAAGCTGCCGGAGGCGGCGGGAGCGACCTCGCGATAATGCGCCGGCAGATGTAGCGAGATCAGCAAGGTGATAACCGAGACGGCCAAGGCAAACCAGCGGATATCGCGGTCGCGACGCGGCAAAAAGGCAATCAGTAACGCCCCCAGCGCGGGCAGGAAGGCCGTAAGCGTGAGAATCCAAGGATTGAGGGTAGATAAATTCATCGGGTTCCCATCCAGACCATGTAGGCAACCACCGCCGCGGCACCGGCGGCAACCCATCCGGCATAGCTGCGGACCAGGCCGGATTGCTGTTGGCGGATAATCTGCGAAACGTCGCGCGCGGCGACAGCGCTTTCATTCACGGTGCCGTCGACAAGCTTCTGATCAATCGTCTGCCAGAGCACGACCCGTGAGAGCGCTACAAGAGGGCCGATGATGGCTGCGGCATAGAGTTCATCGATCCAATACTTATTGAAGACCAGCTTGTAGAGACCTCCGGATGCCGTGGCAATCTTTGCTGGCAGCTCGGGACGCTGCACGTACAGGAACCAGGCCAATCCAAGACCGGCGAAAGCGACCAGAACGGAGACGGCCATCAGAAGATTTTCCAGACTCTTGCTCGCGCCCTCGGTGCCTTCGCCCTCACTGACCGGCGTGGCTGTGGCTTCCCCGTTCTGCGCCACGCTCTGTTCAGCAGAGACCGTTTGAATGACCGGCGCAAGGAAATGTTCGAAGCGGTTGCCGATGCCAACCCATCCGCCGATGACGGAAAGCACCGCGAGCAGCACGAGCGGAGCAAGCATAATCCACGGCGACTCATGGGGTGCGCCAGAATGATGTTCGTGGCTGTCGTGGGCCGAGTGAGCGTTCGCCTGCACACCTCGATACTCCCCGGTGAAGGTAAGAAAGATGAGGCGGAACATGTAGAAGCTGGTCATGAACGCCGTGATCACACCGAAGAGCCAGAAGATCTTACTGCCATGCGGGCTGCTGAAGGCTTGCCAGAGAATCTCATCTTTGGAGAAAAATCCAGCGAAGGGTGGAATTCCCGAGATGGCCAGGGTCGCAATCAGCATGGTCCAGAAGGTCCATGGCATGTACTTGCGGAGACCGCCCATCTTGCGCATATCCTGTTCGCCGCCGATACCATGAATGACCGATCCGGCGCCGAGGAAGAGCAAAGCCTTGAAAAAGGCGTGGGTCATGAGATGGAAGATCGAAGCAGAATAGGCCGCTACACCCGCGGCCATGAACATATAGCCGAGCTGCGAGATGGTCGAGTAGGCGAGGACGCGCTTGATGTCGGTCTGGGTGATGCCAATTGTGGCGGCGAAGAAGCTGGTCAGGGTTCCGATGATGGCTACCGCGAGCAGCGCAATGGGGGCGCGACTGAAGATGGCGTTCGAGCGGCATACCATGTACACCCCGGCGGTGACCATGGTGGCGGCGTGGATGAGGGCGGAGACCGGCGTGGGGCCTTCCATGGCGTCCGGCAGCCAGACATAGAGAGGGATTTGCGCACTTTTGCCGCAAGCGCCGACGAGCATCAGCAGTCCAACGGCGGTCAGGAATCCGGCTGCGGTTTCCGTCGGGAAGTGCGAGACGATGTCGAAGACCGCGACGTAGCGCAAGGTTCCGAAGTGCTGGATCAGCAGGAAGAGTGCGATCAGGAATCCAAAGTCACCGACCCGATTGGTGATGAAAGCTTTTTTCCCTGCGTTGGCGGCTGAGTCCTTGAGAAAAAAGAAGCCAATCAGCAGGTAGGAGGCCAGGCCTACCCCTTCCCAGCCTACGAACATGAGCAGGTAATTGTTGGCGAGCACCAGCGTCAGCATGAAGAACATGAAGAAGTTGAGGTAGGCAAAGAATCGGTAGTATCCGCCCTCATGCTCCATGTACGCGATGGAGTAGATGTGGATCAGAAAACCTACTCCGGTGACGACCAGCATCATGACCAGTGAGAGATGGTCGAGATAAATGCCGAAGTCAGCGGAGAAACTTCCCGCGCTGATCCAAGTGCCGTACGAGGTCTCAAGCGCATCGGCACCTGATTGCAGAAGCGCGTAGGCATGCGCGCAAGCAACCAGGAACGACGCCCCTGTGAAGAAGATCGCAATGGTGGCGACCACGGACTTGGTGAAGCGCTTGCCGAGCAGTCCATTGATCAGCCCGCCCACCAGCGGCAGGATCGGAATCAGCCAGGGTTGCCAGAAGAATAATTTCATAATTTCAACAGGTTCACCCGGTCGACATTGAGCGTCTCGCGCGTGCGGTAGACAGAGATGATGATGGCCAGCCCAACTGCGGCTTCGGCGGCGGCGACGACCATGACAAAGAATACGAAGATGTGTCCGTCCAGGGCCCCGAGATTCGTGGCGAAGGCGACGAACGAAAGGTTCACGCCATTCAGCATCAGCTCAATCGACATGAACAGCGTGATGATGTTGCGCTTAATGAGAAATCCCGTGACGCCGCAGGCGAACAGGAACGCACTGAGCAGCAGATACCAGGAGATGGGGATCATGAATCACTCCTGCGAGCGAGAACGACCGCGCCCATAATTGCGATGAGCACCAGGACGCTGGTGACTTCAAAGGCTAGTAGGTACTTGGTGAAGAGCATCATGCCAACCTTATCCGCGGGGCCGTATAGCGCACCGATGGGGAGCAGTTTTTCTTCCGGGCGGTGCTGGAGCAAGACCCAGATACCGATGATGCCGCCTCCGAAAAGGCTGGGAATACCGAAGATCTTGGCGACGTTGCTGCCTTTGGACTGCTCTTCTTCTCCGGCATTGAGCAGCATGATTACGAAGATGAAGAGCACCATGATGGCGCCGGCGTAGATGATAACCTGCACGACAGCGACGAACTCAGCGCCGAGCAGCAGGTAGAGGAGAGCCAGCGAGCCCATGACAACGATGAGCGAGAGCGCGCTGTTGATGGTCTTCCGCTGAATCAGCAGATTGACTGCGCCACCCGCACAAAACGCTGCAAAAAAGAGAAAGAGAAAAAGATGCATCAGTTCTCCATTCCGGCCATCATGCCCGGATTGCCACAAAGAAAGCGGTGACAATCACATTCGCCAGCGCCAGCGGAAAAAGGAACTTCCAGCCAAAGGCCATCAACTGGTCATAACGGAAGCGCGGCAGCGTGCCGCGAATCCAGATGTAGAGGAACAGGAAACAGAAAATCTTCAATGAAAACCAGACCAACGGCAGGAAAGCCTGAACTGCCGCAGGCAGGAAGGGCATCGGCGGGCCGCTCCATCCTCCCAGGAACATGATGGATGCGATGCAGGCAACGGTGACCATGTTGGCATACTCGGCCATGAAAAACATCGCGAACTTCATGGAACTGTATTCGGTGTGGTATCCGGCAACCAGTTCGGTTTCCGCCTCCGGCATGTCGAACGGAATGCGGTTGGTTTCGGCAAAGGCCGCCATCAGGTACACAAAGAAGGCGACGAACTGGCCTTTGAAGATGAACCACTGCGGGATGAATCCGAACCAGGTGCCGAGCTGTGCGTGGACAATCCCATCGAGGCTGAGGGTGCTCGACATGAGCAGCACGCCGACCAGCGAGAGGCCGAGCGAAACTTCGTAGCTGACCATCTGCGCCGAGGCGCGCAACGATCCCAGCAGCGAGTACTTGCTATTGGACGACCAGCCCGCCAGCGCGACGCCATAGACGCCCAGCGAGGTGATGCCGAGGACGATCAGAATCCCGACGTTAATGTCGCTGACCTGTCCAGAGGCGTCGACCACGCCCGTGATCTGCACCGGGGTAGTGATGCCGAACAGATGGACGATCGGGCCGATGGGCACCAGGGCAATCGAGGTGAGAGCCATAATGAGCGCGAGGCCCGGTGCGAGAAGATAGATGTTCTTCTCGACGTAGGGTGGCACCAGATCCTCTTTCAGCAGAAACTTGATGCCGTCGGCCAGCGGCTGCAGCAAGCCGAATGGACCAACCCGCGAAGGTCCCCAGCGATTCTGCATGCGACCCACGACCTTGCGCTCCAGCCACACGGTGTAGGCGACAACGGTGAGCAGAACGCCGAGAGTAATAGCGATCTTGATTACCGCGACGATCAAAAAAGTCAAAGCGCTCATCGAAGGTTCAATCCCCAGCCGCCTGCACGTAAAAGGTTTTTACGCCGGACGGCAGAAACTTACAATCTCCGACCCGTGAGGCCGGACGAAAAAATACTCAGTCAGCCCCGATCGGCTCGCTCGTCTTGCGATGGTTTTCGACCACCGAGTTCAGTGTCGCTGAGTAGCGGCCAAGCGTGCCGGAGGTGAATAGACAATTTCCGGCAGGCGCAATCAGCTCAGGATGACTTGGAATCGCCGCGGGCTCAATGTGTACCAGTTCCGTGTGCTGCAACTCTCCGGCAACGAGCCCGAGGCGGGAGATGGCATAGCCCGGAACCAACTCGGAAATTTCATCGAGCGTGATCGTGGGATCCAGCGGCGACGTGCGCGATGCCAGGCCGCGTGCTTCGGTAAACACCGCATTGCGATCGGCCTCGCCGGATTGCGCGCCCCGGCTCTGACCCGCGTCTGCAAAGGTATAGCCCCGGAAAGGCACGAGCTTTTCGATGTCCGCACCCATCTTTTCCGCGAGGCGGATGATGATCTCAAAGTCAGCCTTGACGCCATGAACGTCAGAAGCTTTCCTGAGGCGCTGCAGATCGCCGCAGGTATTGGTGACCGTGCCCGCCTTCTCATAGGCAAAAGCTGCGGGCAGGAAAACGTCGGCGTGCTGCGCCGTTTCGGTGAGAAACATATCTTGCACGACGAGGAAGGGACGCGAGAACGCTTCACCGTCCGGATAGCGTGCTGCGGGATTTGATCCGACCACCCAGAGGGCCTGCAACCTTCCGGTTGCGGCGTCGTCGAGCATCTGTGGAATCGCCAGACCCGGAACGGTGGGGACGGCAGATGCCCATGTGATTTTCGCGCGCGAGATACCCGCGACGGAATGATACCCGGGAAGCAGGTCGGGGAATAACCCCATGTCAGCCGCGCCCCGCGAGTTCGCGTAATCGGCCAGGCAAATGAACTTTGCGCCCTGCGGTGCACCGTAGGATACCAGCGCGTCAATGGCTTCGCCACGCAACTCAGGGCCGAATGCAATGATGAGATTGTTTTCCGCATTGAGGGCATCGCGCAATTTCCCAAGCGCTTCAGCCGGGATGCCTAAATTCGCGGCCGCCGCATCGTTGCCGGTGAGGAAGGAGACAAAATGCTCCTCGGTGCCGGCGGCGATTCTCGCAATGTGAGCGGCCTGGTGCGTAAGTTTGATTTCCGTGGAATTGACGACGTAGAGGCGAGAGCTGCGCAGGCGCACAGCGCTACGGATCTGCCAGGCGAGCAGGGGATGTTGTTCCGTAGGATCGCTGCCGATCAGCAGAATGGCCGGAGCGCTCGCAACCTCGCTCATCGAGGCTGTCTTTGCAGACTGAGCAGCAATGGCTCGGGCGAATGACGGAAAATCGGCAGTGCGGTGGTGGTCAATGTTATTGGTGCCAAGCACGGTGCGCGCGAATTTCTGCAGCAGATAATTCTCTTCGTTGGTGGTGCGGTTGGACCCGATCACTCCGATGGACTGAGGACCGCTCGCCTGCAGAATCTGCTGAAATCTGGCTGCCACCAGTTCGACTGCCTCGGTCCAGGTGGCGGCTACAAATTTTCCGTCGCGCTTAATGAGCGGCGTGGTAACGCGCTGGGGGCTGGCGGCGAAGTCATAGGCGTAACGTCCCTTGATGCATAGGAACTCACCGTTGATGCCGCCGCGGTCGCGATTGTCGCAGCGCACAATCGCCGAGCCGGTCTCGGAGCGGCGCACGCCCACCGTAGTCAGGCATCCGTCGCCACAGTGGTTGCAGACGGTGCCGACGTGAGTCATCTCCCAGGGACGCGTCTTGTAACGGTAGGCGCCGCTGGTGAGTGCGCCGACCGGACAGATATCGATGCACATTCCGCACTCTTCGCAGTTGAGCGAGTCGCCCTGGTTGGGTGCGATGACCGAGCCCTGGCCGCGATTCTGAATGCCGAGCGCCCAGACGTCCATGCCTTCTCCGCAGACCCGCACGCAGCGGTAGCAAAGGATGCAGCGCGGGCGGTCGTAGAAGACAATGGGTGACCATTGCTGCTCGTCGCGATGGCTTTTGATGTCGATGAACTTAGATTCTCCCGCGCCGTATTTGAAGGTCATGTCCTGCAATTCGCACTCGCCCCCGGCGTCGCAGACGGGGCAGTCGAGGGGGTGGTTTGCAAGCAGCAGTTCGAGGGTGGCCTTGCGGGCCTGCACCACTTTCTCAGACTCCGTCTGCACCACCATGCCTTCCGTGATCGGAGTCGTGCAGGCCGTCTGCATCTTGGGCATCTTTTCGATTTCGACCAGGCACATCCGGCACGCACCCTGAAGCGAAAGTCCGGGATAGTAGCAGAAGGAGGGAATCTCGATGCCATTCCGTTTGCAGGCTTCAATGAGCAACGTGCCCTTGGGAGCCGTGATCGCGGTTCCGTTGACCGTCAGCGTTACGTTTTGCGTTACGTCAGCCATGTATTCTCTTTGCGTGAGCTTTAGTGGCTCAGAACGGGCAATGCGTTTAGGGAGCCATGCTGCTCGTAAGGGCAGGGACACCCATTCAGGTGCGCTTCAAATTCTTCGCGGAATTTCTTTACGAAGCCGATGATGGGCATAGCCGCGGCGTCGCCCAGCGGACAGAAGGTGCGGCCCAGCATGTTCTCGGCCAGGTAGCGCATGTTGTCGATATCTTTTGCCACTCCGGCACCGGCATGGAAACGGTTGAGGCTCTTTGCGAGCCAATCCGTACCCTCGCGGCAGGGGATGCACCAGCCGCAGCTTTCATGCCGGTAAAACTTGATAGTGCGCAGGGCGAATTTGACGATACAGGTCTGGTCGTTGATGACCACGATTCCGCCCGAGCCGAGAAGCGTTCCCGCCTTCATCATCGAATCGAAGTCGAGATTCACATCGATCTCTTCGGGCCTGAGGCAGGGGACGGAGCATCCGCCGGGAACGACCGCCTTCAGTTCACGTCCGTCGGCAATGCCGCCGCCAACCTCGTAGATGGCCTTGCGTAGACTGTAGCCCATAGGCAGTTCGTACACGCCGGGGTGCGCAACGTGTCCACTGAGGCTGAAGAGGCGGGTGCCACCGTTGCGCTCCACGCCGATCTCGGCGTACTGTTTGCCACCCATCAGGAGAATATGAGGGACGCTGGCAAGGGTCTCGGCGTTGTTGATGACCGTAGGTCCTCCCCAGAGCCCAACCACCGCCGGAAAAGGCGGACGGATGCGGGGAACGCCACGCTTGCCTTCCAGCGACTCCATCAGCGCGGACTCCTCGCCGACTTCATACGCACCGGCGCCGCCGTGCCAATAGACGTTCAGATCGTAGCCGGAGCCAAAGATGTTCTTGCCGCAGATTCCTCGCGCATAGGCATCGGCGATGGCCTTTTGCACGATCTCTAGCAGGTAACGGTACTCGCCTCGAACATAGATATAGGCATTGTGAGACCCGACCGCGATGGCGGCGATCATCGCACCTTCGATGACCGAGTGCGGATCATGCTCAAGGATGAGCCGGTCCTTACACGTTCCGGGCTCGCTCTCATCGCCATTGCACAGAACGTACTTGGGTTTGGCGCTTTCCTTGGGGACGAAGGACCACTTCATGCCCGTCGGGAAGCCCGCGCCGCCGCGTCCGCGCAGATTGCTGGCTTTCATTTCGTTAATGATGCCGTCGGCTCCGAGTTCGAGAGCCTTCTGCAGCGCCTTGTAGCCATCGAGCTCGAGATAGCGATCAAGGTTGGCCGCGCCCTGGCCGAAGCGCCTGCTGACGACCTTTACCTCATCGGGATGGGAGACCAGGTATGCCATAGCTACTGTGAGGCCGCCTTTTGCCTGTACTCGTCAAGGATCTGGTCGATTTTCTCCGGCGTCAGGTTCTCATGGAAGTCGTAGTTCACCTGCATCGCCGGCGCCCACGAGCAGGCTCCGATGCACTCGACTTCTTCGACGGAGAACACGCCGTCAGGACTGACTCCCTTGTTGACGGCAACGCCGAGCTTCCCGCGCACATGCTCCAGCATCTCTTCTCCGCCGCGCAACAGGCAGCAGATGTTGGTGCACACCTGCACGTTGTACTTGCCTCCGGGACGGGTGCGCAGCATTGAATAGTAGCTGATGACATTGCGAACTTCGAGCGTTGTGATTTCCAGCCGCCGCGCGACTTCCTCGATGGATTCATCGGTGACGTATCCAAGTTCGTCCTGGATGTAGAGCAGGAATGGAACCAGAAGGGAGCGCTTCACCGGATAGTGGGTGAGCATGTCGGCGTATCGCGCTTCGAGTTGTTCGCTGAATTTCATCTGTTTCTTGAACCCCAGTCAATGATTGGAAATTCTGCGGAACTCTCAGGAATTAAGGTTCAAAAACCTCATGGATCATCCACTCGGCCAAGCCGGCGGGCTCGGTGCATTCACTAGGCAGGCCCTCCGGCTCAAAGCCGTCCGGAGTGTTATGCAGCGTGCCCTCAAAGGCCCGCTCCATGTGGTTGTTCCAAACCCGAACAAAGATAGCTCCGGGCAGATAGGAGGCCATTGCCGCAGCCGTCTTGTACCCGTTGGTTACTTCCACGTCTTCGCCTTTGGGACGAAGCTGCAACATAAACTTGAAGTCCTTCGGAGCTTGACTGTTAAACTCCTCGGCCTTCTGTTGCAGCAGGTCGATGAGGTCGAGCGCGTAATCGCTCTGGCCCTCGGACCTATGCTGTACCAATCCTGCAAACTGGCTTCCCCAGGATTCCAATGCGTCTCCGTTCTAGCGATCCACGTCGCCGAGGACAATATCGATGCTGCCGATCGCGGCTACCACGTCGGCCAGCAGGTTGTGTTTGCACATCACGCCGAGGGCGTTCAGGTTGGCGAAAGAAGGGCTGCGCATATGCACACGATAGGGCTTGGCCGTGCCATCCGAGACGACGTAGTAGCCCATCTCGCCACGCGGCGACTCCACCCCCTGGTAGACCTCACCTTCTGGAACCGTAAAGCCTTCGGTGACAATCTTAAAGTGATGGATGAGGGATTCCATCTGCGTCTTCATCTTCTCGCGGTCGGGCAAGACAATCTTCGGCGCATCGGCTTTGATCGGGCCGTCGGGAAGATTTGCGATGGCCTGCTTGACCATGCTGATGGACTCGCGAAGTTCGGCCATGCGTACCTGGTAGCGGGCGTAGACATCACCCTCGGTCTCGACCGGAACCTTGAAATCGAGCTTTTCGTATCCTCCGTAGGGCATGTCACGGCGGAGATCCCAATCCACTCCGCTGCCCCGCGCCGTGGGGCCGCTGAGCATCAGTTGGATGGCATCCTCTTTGGTAATCCGCGCGACGCCCTTGGTGCGGCCCAGCCAGATCGGGTTTTTGGTGAGCAGGTCGGAATACTGTTCGATGCGGTCCGGGAAATAAGCCGCGAAATTCTTGATGTAGTCGAGGAATCCGAGCGGTAGATCCATGGAAATGCCTCCTACCCGGAAGTAGGAGGTCATCATGCGCTGGCCGGCAACCATCTCGAACATCTTGAGAATCTCTTCCCGCTCGCGAAAGCAGTAGAGAAAAACGGTCATCGCGCCGATGTCCATGGCGTGAGTGCCGAGCCAGACCAGGTGCGAGTTGATGCGGGTCAGCTCATTGAGCATGAGCCGGATCCAAATGGCGCGCGGCGGTATCTCCAGCCCGAGAAGTTTCTCTACGGCCAACACATAGGCCAGGTTGTTGGTCATGGGGCAGAGATAGTCGATGCGGTCGGTCATGGGGATGACCTGCTGATAAAACTTGGCCTCGCAGGTCTTCTCAATTCCAGTGTGCAGGAAGCCGACGTCAGGACGGATACGCACAATGGTCTCGCCGTCGATTTCCAGCAGCAGCCGAAGCACGCCGTGAGTGGACGGGTGCTGCGGTCCCATGTTCAGGACCATGGTGCGATCGTCGCCGATGGTCTCGACGACAGGCTCGGAGCGGAATTGATCGATGTTGGGCATCAGCGATACCCCTCGACGGGATAGTCCTTACGTAAAGGATGACCTTCCCAGTCATCCGGCATCAAAATTCGTCGAAGGTCCGGATGTCCCTGGAAGCGGATGCCAAACAGATCAAAGACTTCGCGTTCAAAGGGTGAGGCTCCCGCCCACAATCCAGTGACCGATTCGATATATGGGTCGGCTCCGTTGACCTTGACCTTGATGCGGATGCGCTCGTGGCGCTCATGCGAGAGAAGGGAGTACACCACCTCAAAGCGCGGTTCGGAAGGAAACCAGTCGAGCGCGGTGAGGTCTGCCAACACTGCGAAACGGGTGCTGCTGGAGGTGCGGAGAAGGTCCAGGGCCGCGATGAGATGGATAGGATCGATCCAGAGCGTGAGCTCGTCGCGGTCAAACTTTGCCCCTTGAAGCGCTTCGGGTAGTCCGGCGAGCAGGCAGGCAACCGCGGGACGATCCCTGAGCAGCTCAACGTTGGTAACCGCAGGTTGCAGGGCCATGGGCTTCAGAGCGCCTCGTCGCGGGATGGTTTGCTCCAGTCGAGAACGCCCTTCCTCCACACATAGAAGAAACCGACAAGCACGATCAGGACGTAGGTCATCATCTCCCAGAATCCAAACATCTTGAGCCTTTTCAGCAGGATGGCCCAGGGATAGAGGAATACCGCCTCAACGTCAAACAGGATGAACAGCATGGCGACAAGGTAGAACTTTACGCTGAATCGCTGGCGCACATCGCCTACCGGCTCCATGCCGCACTCGTAAGGCGACATCTTGCTCTTATTGGCCTTATGCTGACCAAGCAAGTAGGACAACGTCACAATGGCCGCCGCCAGCAGCGAGGCCAGGGTGAAATGGATCAGCAGAGGTAGGTACCTTGCAAAATAGTTGTCTGTCATTCTGTCTGTTTGAAACTGGAGTTCACCGCCCACATTGCGGGACCGGCAAGTATAGTTTTTACATTTTCAAAGTGTCAAGCCGCTGCAGCGTAATCGTGTCTCAGGCGCAGGATGCAGGAATGGCAGGGTGCCTGCCTAGGCACCTAAAACCAAAGTAACGTTGTGGAACAGACGTTTGGTGCTGGACAATTCGAGCTGGGTAATGCTCCATGGTAGAGACACCGGACATGTTCTTTCGTCATGTTCCGGGGGATTTGTGACAGGAAGATACCAGCCAACATGATCTTCGGCTTCAACACGGATATTAAAGTGCAGAGCACGGTCTACCATGTGCAGACCGAGGTGCGCGAGCAGGAGCGGCGCCTCGAGTCCCAGGTATTCGTCAGTGGCCGCTGCATTGGCAAACGCTCCTCACCGCTGCCTGCGGAAAACGCCGAGGAAGCAATCCAGGAGATGGCACGGGCGCAGCATCGCTGGGTGGTGGAGGCAGTTCGCGAAGGTTTTGTGGACGATGTGCTGATCCAGGAGGGGAGCGAGGAGCTGGTGGTGCAGTTTCTGGGTTCGCAGAGAATCTCAGGCAAGGACGCGATACTTCGCTTTCGAGTTCTCTTTGGCGGACAGGCTGCCGTATCGGCGCGGGTGAGCGCATGTTGGAAGGTGGATTCATCTGCAGAAGCGCCGGAAGGTACGCTTACGAATGATGCTGGGGTGGCCGAGATGCATCTGACGTTGGCTCATGGCGCGGCAGAGCTGGAAGTGAGAGCGCATCTGGAAGGCCGGGAAACGGCTCGGCGATTCCTCGTAAAATCCGCAAAAATGTGAAGTCTCCGGCGGGTACAATCAGGTTATGAAACGTGGAACCGCACTGGTGTTGACCATGGCAGGCGCAATGATGTGTGCGCCGGTACTGGCGTCGCAACAGCAGGGGACTCCGGGCCAACTCGACGGCCCGATGACGGAAAATCCGCAGTACAACAAAAAGGTGAAATCCCAGAACCCTCCGGCCAACAGTGCTCCTCCGCGCAGCGATGACGAGAGCAGTAGCGAGCAGACGCGCCTTGACCTCTCGCCGCCGAAAGGCGACTCGCTGGCGCACCCGGATGGCGGCCACGTGGCTGACGATGTCCTGGAAGTGCACGAGTGGAATCCGCTGCGTGCGATGAAGGACGTCGAGGTCGGAGACTACTACTACAAACGCGAGAATTACAAAGCCGCGCTAAGCCGGTACCGGGAGGCACTGCAATTCAAGCCTCACGATGCGGTCGCTACCTTCAAACTGGCGCAGACTCTGGAAAAGACCAAAGAGTTTGAGCAAGCTCGATCCCGGTATGAGGAGTACTTGGCGATCCTCAAGGATGGGCCGAATGCGGCCGAAGCGAAAAAGGCTTTGGAGCGGTTGAAGAAGCAGTGACATGATGGATGCTTGGTTGGAGCGACTGCGGAAAGAAATCGTAGAAACCACCAGTGGGCTGCGCGAATCGGATTGGAGTCTCGCGCCGAAGGGACGATGGAATAGCGCTCAAATCATGGAACATTTGGGCCGCACCTACGGCACGACAGCAAAGATGCTGGAGTTGAGCATGGGTGCGGGCGGGCCGCCACCGGTGCGGGCCGCAAGAGTGTCAGAAGTTTTGACGAAGCTGCTGATCGTGAAGCTGGGAATCTTTCCTTCCGGCGCCAAATCTCCCGCCATGGTGACGCCGCAAGGCGATCCCGGACCGCTTGCGCTCAAGCGCGCATTGAGCAACCTGGAGCGCATGGATGCCGCCATCGCAGAGGCAGAACAGCGGTGGGGGAGCGAAGAGCCGATTGCGATGCACTTTGTGCTGGGTCCGATGACCCCACACCAGTGGAGAAAATTCCATTACGTGCACGGACACCATCATCTGCTGCAGATGCGGAAGCGGCTGGCAACAAAGGCAGTCCGGTAAAGTGAACTCAATCGTAGGCGTGCGGAACTCCTGCGTGGCGGGCCGCTTCCCGGGCGTCTTCCAACTGCGATCTCAAGCTGTCGATCAAGTTGTGTTGAGCTTCAATCTGCTCGTTGAACAGACGTTGCTGCTCTTCATAAGTTGCAATATTGGGTGACGCGCCGGCCGTTCGCTTGAAATCGTTGGTGCTCTCCACCTGGTCCCGCTGCAACCTGGCCAGCTCCGTCTGAGCGGTGTCGATTTGCGTGCGTAGGGCTGCGATACGGTCCAGGTATACCTTGTTAATCTCATCCGAGCGCTGCTGAATTTCGAGTTCGCGTTCCTTGGCGGAATCGTTCGCACCGTTGGCACTCTTGCTCAGGTCCGCGGCGGGGCTGGGTGCTTGCGCATTCTCCGCGCCCGCGTCTTTGGTTGCATTCTGGGATGCGTCCTGGAATGCATTCGGGGATACGGCTGAGGCTGGTTCGGTGCTTTCAATGTCATCGTTCGTAATGACCGTGGGGTGGGAAGTTCCTTTCGCCTGCCGTTCCGCACGGATCTGGCGAGCCACATCTCCGAGCGATTGCCCGTGGCAGGGAATCGAGAATGCGAGGATCAGCAAAGCAGGAACGCGCAGGCCACGAAGATTCATGCGGAACTCACCTCATTGTGCTCTGTATTGTAGCCCTCGCCGGATCATTCGGACAGTCCACAAAAGGTGTCGCCCATGACGGAGTCCAGCGTTGCGTCAGCCGCGAATCCGGAACAGATCCATGTAGGCTCGAATCATCTGGGTGCCGTAGAACCAAGTCACGATGGACATGATGCTGAGGAATACGCCGAAAGGAATCTCCACGCCGCGCATCGCAATCTGCGCTGCCTGCCAGGCGCGCGACGCCGCCTGTGTTCCGGGACGGGCGCGATAACGGGCAAACCGCTTCCAGAAGACAGTCAGCAGGACGAAAATTCCGTAGGCGCCGCCAAGCAGGGAAGCGATACACAGCACGAATAGCGTAAGTATCGGTCCCAGGAATGCACCAGCCATAGCCATCAACTTTACGTCTCCGAATCCTATCCCCTCAACATTGCGAAGCTTGAGATATATCCAGCCGATGGCGTAGAGAAAGCCGGAGCCGACTGCGGCTCCTATGAGTGCATTGGCAAGCGAGCGCAAGCCGAGTTGAGTATCGACTTGAAGAAGTGAGGAAGCGCCGTGGAAGTGTATCGGAAAAAGATAGTAGGCCGGGCCGGGGACCGAAGAAAAAAAGCTGAAGATGAGCGCAACTCCGAGACCGGGCAGAGTCATTACATCGGGTAAGAGGTGAGTCTCCGCGTCGGTGAAGGCCAGTCCGAGAAACAGGAAACATAGGACACAACCCTTGGCCGCATCCACTGAGAGCCCGTTGCGTAGGAACGAGAGTAGAAATAGCAGTCCGCAGGTCAGCTCGACAACGGCATAACGAGGAGTTATCCGGACGCCGCAGTGGCGGCAGCGACCCCTGAGAATCAGCCAGCTCAGCACCGGGATGTTGTCGAATGCAGCGATGGGAGTATGGCATTCCGGGCAGGCCGAGCGCGGCGAGACAACGGATAGGCCACGCGGCAGCCGGTAAATGCAGACATTCAGAAAGCTACCGAAGATCAGGCCGAAGGAGAAAAAACCGGCTCCCAGAATCCATTCAGGATACACACGTAATCTCGCATTGAGGGTCTTGCTGCGATTATAGGGGGAACCGGCCGAATCCGGGAGTTACGAAAGAGGTAAGGGGTGCTAATAGAAAAAGCCCCATCCCAAACGGAACGGGGCTCCAGTAAAGAAGCTCTAGTTCACCTGCTGACGGCCGGCGTTGCGGTCGATGTAAGTTGAGGGCTGCACGGTTACGGGCTGCGCAAGATGAAAGGTCAACAGGGATTCAGGACCGAGCTTGATCTGCGCCGCCTTGATTGCAGCTTGTGTGACGCCTCCAGCTCCGGCTCCAACTACGGCTCCAATGCCAGCACCTCTGCCCCCTCCTGCAATCGCCCCAATGAGCCCTCCCAGGACAGCTCCGCCTCCAACTTTTTCTGCCGTACCTTTTCCACGCCCTTCTGTCTGTTTGGACCACTGGTTGGTGTGAATTGGATAGGAGCGCCCGTTAAAGCTCACCTTGGTGATCTCAATGGTGAGCAGTGCCGATCCTTTGAATCGTCCAGCGGCATGAACATCGACGACCCGCCCGAAGACATCCGCATCGGCCGGGATGACCACTCTTCCATCCACCTGGACCGGTGAATTGAGAGTTGCGCGGAAACCGTCGCCGGGATTTGCCGTCTCGGAATCGAGCGTGTCCAACATACGAACCGCCAGTACGGTGCCGTCCGGAATGGTAATTTTGTCCGGGGGCGGCGGCGGGGCTGGCGCGGGCGGCGGGGGAGCGGCCTGCTGATTCTGCGCTTGTTCCGGCGGATTTTGTTGCTGCATGGCCTCGGCCTGGGTAAGCGGAGCGCTGCCCGTTGCGTACGTGTTTCCGCTCTGTCGTGCGGCGCTGGGCTTGGTTGCGGGTCGACGTACAGGCGTCTGGCTCGGTGTAGAGGAGGGTTGTTGCTGGCTCACGGCTGGAGACTCGGGTTCATTCTGGGCCTCGGAAGCATCCGCCGGCTGCACCGTGAGATTATTCACCACGGTACGGACACCGTTCACGGAGGCCGCGTCGCTGGCGACGGCACTGCGCTCCGCATCGCTGTTCACGGAGCCGGAGAGAGTGACGACGCCGTTGGCTGCCAGCACCGCGATCTGTTTGTTGTGGACAGCTTGGTCGGCATTGAGTTTGCTTTGGATGTCACTGGCTACCTGCGCATCGGTGCGGGCCCGCGATTTGCAGGCGCCCATGGAAAGCAGGGCTGCGGCCAAAGAAATAATCACTAGATTCCGAATGAGTTTCGGTCCCATTTTCGACTCCTCCTATCGTGGCGAGGGTACATATACGATCCTTGGATGCCTGAGTCGCGGCGCTGCGGCGCAAAACTCACATGCATCACCGGCGCTTCCCTGACGGTACAAACACGGTTCAGCGCTTCCCGTTGCGCACAGAGCAGAGTCCGCGCGGATTCGCAAGCAGGAACAAGCCTGTAACACCGGGGCGCGCTCGAATCGCAACTACTATAACTTGCTTCAGAAACACCGGAACAGCATCATGAGTATACGAGCACTGCACATAGAATTCGATTCCTGACAGGAATCTCTGGGGCTTCGGCCTAGCGACTGCAAATGCTGGCAGCCATGGACGCAGCGACCGGTTCGACTGGGGTTCGGAGATGTCGCGGCTAATCGTGCTCATCCGGGTTACACTCAAGGGGACGCCATGCATGATGATATTGATCTCGACCGCCCGTACATTCAGTTTGAAGACGTCAGCAAATCCTTCGGCGAGAAGGTAATCCTGCGCAATGTGAGCTTTGATGTGAAAGCCGAGGAGACAGTCTGCATTCTGGGGCGAAGCGGTGTGGGAAAGTCTGTAACGTTGCATCACATCATGGGATTTCTGAAGCCGGATAGCGGCCGGGTCTGGGTGGCCTATGAGGACATCACAAATTACCCGGAAAAAGAATTAGAGCGCATTCGCAAGAAAGTCACCATGGTGTTTCAGAATGGTGCTTTGTTCGATTCGCTGAGCGTGGGTGAAAATGTCGCCTTTCCTTTGCGCGAACGAGGGGATCTGGACGAATCACAGATTTACCAGATCGTAGACGGACTGCTGGAGATGGTAAACGTGGCCGAGTATCGCGACCAGTTGCCTTCCGGCCTTTCTACGGGGATGAAGCGCTCGGTGGCGATCGCTCGCGCGTTGGCCGCCCAGCCTGAGTCGATTCTCTATGATGAACCGACTACGATGGTAGACCCACTCATGGCTCACCTGCTCGGGAACTTGATCCAGAAGTTGAAGCATCAGTTGAAGTTGACCAGCATCGTCGTGACCCATGACATGGCGCTGGCTAAGAAGATCGCCGACCGCATCGTGTTTCTGCACGAGGGGCGCGTGGTGTTTTTTGGTACCCCGGCGGAGATGGCACAGTCGGACATAGAGATTGTGCGCGAGTTTCTGACCTTGGATTCGCTGGACCTGGAGTATTGGCGGTATGGTCGGAATCCGGCTGCGCCGCAAGCTTCAAAATGAGGTTCTCTGATTTTTGGTTTGAAAAACGAGGGCCCGGCATTGCCGAGCCCTCGTTTGCAAACCAGCGCTAACTCCCGAAGTGATCAAAAACCCTTTGCCACCAGCGCGTCTGTGCTGAACAGGGATTGGCGGTCGCGAGTAATCCATTTTTCCAGGTACTTGGCGATAATGTCAGTTTCAATGTTGACGGGATCGCCGGGCTTGAGACTGCCGAGGTTCGTACACTCGACGGTGTGCGGAATAATAGCGATCGAGCAGCGCAGGCCTTCGAGCTTGGCAACCGTCAGGCTGATCCCCTCAATCGCAATCGAGCCCTTGAATACAAGGTACTTCTCAAGCTCGGCAGGCACCTGAATGTGCAGCCAGAAACCATCTGAGTCAGCGATTCGCTCAAAGGCTTCCAGGCGCCCCACGCCATCGACGTGACCCTGTACCATGTGTCCCCCGAGGCGGCCCTGCACCGCCAGCGGAAGCTCGAGATTGACCTGGGCGCCGGGATGAATTCGGGAGAAAGAAGTGCGTACCCAGGTTTCCGGCGCAAGATCGGCGGCAAATGATGTTGGCGTAATGTCCAGAGCGGTGAGGCATACGCCACTGACGGCGCAACTGTCACCGGTTTTCAGTTCCTTGGTTACGTTTTTCGCCTCGATCACGATGCGGCGGTTCTCACCATTCTGATCGATGCGGGTAATGTGTCCGACTTCTTCGACAATTCCAGTAAACATTGATGTCAGCTCCCTCTCAGCCCTGGGGCCGGAGTGGTTGATATGGGTCACGCAAATAGGCTTCTACCGCGAAGTCTTCTCCGAAACGTTCAATCGCAATCTGGGAAGTGCTCAGGGTTACGCCCGGAGGGAGGCCATTCTCCCCAGCGAGCCAGGGTACGGCGCCCACCGGACCAAAGATTCGCGGTGTGTAGAAAAGCATAAGTTTATCGACAAGATGGGCGCGCAGGCAGGCCCAGTTGACAACCGCCCCGCCCTCCACCAGCAGGCTGGTGATCTGTTCGCTTCCAAGCATGCCGAGGACGCGGTAAAGATCGGGACGCCCCTCGTGCGGAAGTTGCTGGCTGCCCGGAGTTGCCGATTCGATCTCGACCTGCTGCACTCGCACACCGCGAGCCTCCAGCGCCCGGCGCTTGTTCTCCTCCGCAAAAGAACAGAAGACAACTACATCGTCCTGTGCGGTTTCAACCACCCGCGAGGTCAATGGCAGACGCAGCCGAGAGTCTAGAATAACGCGCAGCAGAGGACGGCGGCGGAGTAATCCGCTACGGTCGGTGAGCAGGGGATCGTCGGCGATGACCGTGCCCACGCCCACCAGAATTGCATCCGAGGCATGGCGCATTTCATGCACCCGGCAGCGCGCCGTCTCCCCGGTAATGTAGCTCGGGTTGGAGCCCGACGGGCCAACCCGTTGCAACCGGGGTTCGGCTGGACCGGCAATCTTTCCGTCGAGAGACATTGCGGCTTTGAGAGTGACAAAGGGTAGCCCGGTACGGATGAATTGCGCAAAGCTTTCGTTCAGCCGCTTGGCCTCGGCCTCCAGGATTCCGTTCTCAACTTCGATGCCCGCAGCGCGCAGCTTTTCGAATCCCTTGCCAGCGACCAGCGGATTGGGATCTTCCATGCAGCAGACGACCCGCGCGATTCCGGCGGAGATCACCGCATCGGCGCACGGCCCGGTGCGTCCGGTGTGCGAGCAGGGTTCCAGGTTGACGTAGAGAGTGTTGCCGCGTGCCAGTGGGCCCGCCTGCTCAATCGCCAGTACCTCCGCGTGCTTCAGCTCTGAGAAGATGTGCGTGCCACTGCCCACAATGCGCCCGCGCTCATCGACCACCACGGCACCCACCAGCGGATTGGGCGAGGCGAGGCCCTGGCCGCGCGCAGCCAGCTCCAAAGCCTGCCTGAGAAATAGTTCATCGGCTGACATTGCCATGGCTAATTGAACAGCGAATCGACAAAGTCGACCGCGTTAAAGGGAATGAGGTCCGATACTTTTTCGCCCACGCCTACGTAGCGCACCGGAAGATCCATCTCGCGCGAGATCGCGACCACCACGCCTCCCTTGGCGGTTCCGTCAAGCTTGGTGAGCACAATCCCGGTTACCCCAGCCGCCTCGGTAAAGACCTTTGCCTGTTGCAGTCCGTTCTGGCCGGTAGTGGCGTCCATCACCAGCAGGGTTTCATGCGGAGCTCCAGGCACCAGGCGCTGCGCCGTGCGATACATTTTTTCCAGCTCGGCCATCAAGTTCTGCTTGTTATGGAGCCGGCCGGCAGTGTCCACAATGACGTAGTCCGTCCCGCGTGCCTTGGCGGCCTGCAATGCGTCAAAGAGTACAGCCGAGGGATCGCCCCCGGGCTTGGTTTTAATGACCTCCGTGCCGGTGCGCTCGCCCCAGATCTCGAGTTGCTCGATGGCGGCGGCGCGAAACGTATCGGCGGCGGCGAGCAAAACAGTTTTGCCCTGCCCGCGCAGCGATTGTGCCAGCTTGCCAATGGTGGTGGTTTTGCCAACGCCGTTGACGCCCACCACCAGAATGACCTCGGGGGGATCGGCTACGACCTTGGGTTTGCTCTCAGCCGCACGATTCAGGATGGTAAGCAGTTCGTCCTTGAGCACGCGCTTGAGTTCGGTTGCGTCGCCGATCTGCTTGCGGTTGACTTTTTCGCGCATCGCAAACAGCACTTCGCGCGTGGTGGTAGAGCCGAGGTCGGCAGCGATGAGGGTGGCTTCGAGATCATCCAGAGTCTGGCCGTCAATCTCCTTGCGGAAACTGACCACGTCCTCAATGCGCTCGGCGAGGTTTTCACGGGTGCGGGTAACCGCCTGCTTCATGCGCTCAAAGAGCGATGTCTTTTTCTCGGGCTGTTCGAGGCTTCCAAATAGCGTCTGAATCATTGCACTTTCAATTATAGCGACCGGTCCCGAATGCGAGGCCTACGCTAAACGCGATAGAGTGCGCTTTCCTGGGTGAGGGGACGATTCATCAGGTCGCGGATGGCGTCGCTCGGGTCTTTGCCGTGCTGCAGAATGGCGTGCATCTGGTCGATGATCGGCATCTCCACGCCCACGGAACGAGCCAAGCCAACCGTGGCACTGGTGGTTAGGACGCCTTCCGCGACCATGCCGTGCATGCCGGCAATGATCTCGTCGAGCTTGCGGCCCTGCCCAAGTTCCACGCCTACGCTGCGATTGCGAGAAAGGCCGCCGGTGCAGGTCAGCACCAGATCTCCCATTCCCGCCAGTCCGGACATGGTTTCGGCACGGCCTCCACAAGCCACGGTGAGGCGGGTCATCTCGGCCAGTCCGCGGGTGATGAGCCCAGCAACGGTGTTGTGCCCGTAGCCGATGCCATTCACGATTCCGGCAGCAATGGCAATCACGTTTTTCACCGAGCCGCCCAACTCCAATCCAATCACATCATCGTTGCGGTAGAGGCGGAAGTTGGCGGAACTGAAGGCTTCCTGAACCTGCGCGGAAAGGTTCGGGTCGGCGGAAGCCACGCTCAGGGTCGTGGGATAGCCCTTGGCCACCTCGCGTGCAAAAGTCGGTCCGCTGATCGCACACAAGCGTGGCTGAAAACTGCCTTCGCCCTGGGTGAGGACTTCGGTGATGACCTGCGTCATGCGCAGCAGGGAATCGTTTTCGATCCCCTTGGTGGCGGAGACCAGCAGCATTTCCGGATGAAGCAGCGGCTTCAGTTGGCTCCAGACGCGCCGCGCGTGATGCGAGGGCATAACGCTGAGAACGATCTCCGCGCCTGAGACCGCTTCTTCCAGGCTCTGGGTGGCTTCAAGGCTCTCCGGCAGAGGGCAGCCGCTGAGGTACGGTTCGTTGACGTGATTGGTGCGGATGGACTCGACGACATCCTTCTCGTAGGCCCACAGTTTGAGCTGGTGCGAGCCCTTGCGTCCCAGTGCGACGGACAGCGCCGTACCCCAGGCTCCGGCTCCAATAATTGCGATTCTTGCCATGAAATTCTATGCCTTTCTTGCGCCGAAACGGCTTTCAGTGCCAGCCCAAAGGCGTCCAATGTTTTGATGATGACGAATGATAACCAGCAGTGCGGCGGCCGCGCACATCGCCAGTGCGGGAGCGGGAAACGAATCCCGGTCAAGCCACCACAAGGCCACCGGGAATGCCGCGGCGGCCAAAATCGAGCCCAGTGAAACGTAGCGGGTAAAGGCCACTATAGCAACAAACAGCGCCAGCGCGACCAGCACCGCGTTCGGTGCGAGCGCCAGGAATACGCCCAGTCCGGTGGCGACCCCCTTGCCTCCATGGAAGCCAAGCCATACCGGGAACATGTGTCCGATCACGGCACCCAGCGCGGCTAAGGTTGCCATGGTGTGGAGCTGTGCCGGGCCGGAAGCTGGAATCCCAGGGATCGTGAGTACCAGGAAAACCGCCAGCCAGCCCTTGAACGCATCGAGGGCAAGCGTCGCCACGGCTAACCCTTTGCCGCCGGTGCGAGCCACGTTGGTCGCACCGATATTTCCGCTGCCGATCGAACGCACGTCGATTCCCTGGAAAACGCGCACCAGAATGTAGCCGAAAGGAATCGAGCCGAGAAGATAGGAGCCGGCGGCAATGGCGATCAGAGTCGGATAATTCATGTTTATCTCACAGCAGACGCGCCCTTAACCAAGTGCGAAGGCTTCAAGCTTGTAATAGCTCGGCCCGCTGCCCGACAACCTGCTTTCGTATAAAAAGAATTCGCGCGCCGTCATTGTACCGAACTCTGGCGCCGGACTCGATGCAACAATTCCAGCAAGCTGTGCAAATGCCTCGGGTGTCCGCTCCCCACGCAGAGGACGGCGCCTTCCCGAGCCGTTGCGCGCCAACGTCAGATGCGGATGAAACTCGGGCTCTTGTGGAAAGCCAAGAGCTTCGAGCGACTGGCCAACGCAGTGAGCGAGCCCGGGCAGCAGCGGGGCACTGATCCCGGCCCAAAAGACCCGGGGTGCCCGTGCATTGGGGAAAAAGCCCACTCCGCGAAACGTAATCTCGAAGCCCACGGCGCGAACGCTACGCAGGCATTGCCGGACGGCATCTACGTTTGGAACCTCGCCGAGAAACTTCAGGGTGACGTGATAAGTATTGCTGCGGACAAAACGCACTCCCGGCAGACGGGGTTGCAAGGTGCGCACATAGTCGTCCAGTCTCTGCTGGATGGCTTCGTCGATGTCCAATGCAACAAATAGACGCATAAGTTAGCGGAGCTTGCGGCGAATCAGATCAAGCGCCAGTTGTGAGGCAAACCAGCGAATGCGTTCGCGGTCGCCGGGAAACCTGCGCTCCACAACTTCGGTATGCTTGCCGTCGGCAAGCGCAACATACACCAGTCCGACGGGCTTCTCGGGGGTGCCTCCGGTAGGACCTGCAATTCCCGTGATCCCGATACCCAGGGTTGTCTTGCAGCGCTGGCGAATTCCTTCCGCGAGGGCCGCGGCTACCGAGCGGCTGACGGCGCCATCGCTGGCCAACAGCAACGGAGGCACGCCGCAAAACTCGCGCTTCAACTGGTCTGAATACACCAGCGCTCCGCCCATAAAGTATCGCGATGAGCCACTGACACGGGTGATGCGCTCGGCGAGCAGACCTCCGGTGCAGCTTTCGGCCACGGACAGAGTAGCGCCTCGCATCTGGAGGTAGTAGCCGACAATCTGTTCGAACGACTCGCCGTTGGAGGAAAACATCTCGTCGGCAAACTCGTCTTCCAGCAGGCAAGCCAGCTTTTCAACCCTCTCTTCCGCCTCTTCTTTGCTCGCGCCCCGGGCCTTGAGATGAAATTGGATCTCTCCAGCTTTGGCCAGGATGGTGGTTTCGACCTCGGAAAATTCCTTGTAGATCTTGGCCGCGCGCTGATCCGCAGTAGATTCGGCAACCATCGCAATCTTCAGCTCGCAGGTGGCCAGATGCTCTTCCGGCAACACCAGTTTGAGGCGGTCGAAGCAGTGGTCGTTGAACATGCCTTCCAACTCGAAAGGCGGGCCAGGCAGGAGAAGCACTAAACGCTGTTGGCCTTCATAAGCCGTCTCCAGCCACTGCCCGGGAGCGCTGCCGCGTGGGTTCGACATTAGCTCCGCACCCACGATGTAGTCGGCCTGCTTGACGTTGTTCTCCGACATCCGAATGCGCAGCGTAGCGGCGCGAGTGTAGAGCGCGGTTACCATCTCGTGATTGCGGCGCAGCTCCAGGCCCAGGGCTTCGGCAACACACTCGCGGGTTAGATCGTCCTCGGTGGGGCCGAGGCCCCCGGAAAAAATGACGATCTGAGCCCGAGCGAGAGCGGTCCGGCTCGCCAGCAATAGGTGCTCGGGACGGTCGCCGACAATGGTCTTGAAAATGACATCCACTCCCAGTTCGTTGAGCCGCTGGGTCAGGAACAGGGAATTAGTGTCCTGACGGTATGGCGTCAACATCTCGGAGCCAATAGCTACAATCTCAGCATTCACGGCTATTAGTGTACCCGAACGATCCCAGGTCTCAGAATCAGAAGTCGCCAGTGAATTGCGGCCGGCCTGCTCGCGGGCGCGAGTCTCGGAGTCCATTCAGGCTGTAACTGTGCCGATGAAATAACATGCATACGTGACGGGCATCACGCGAATGACCGTTGTGAGTCACTGCAAAAACAAAACAACCGGACATATGTTGATCGTGGACTAAGTGGGTCCAGATTATCGCAAACCTATGCAGCTAACCCGTGCCGCCGACTATGCCGTTCGCGTGATCCTCCATCTGGCCAGCCAGCCGGCAGGAACCGTCGTCTCCAAGGCCGTTCTGGCCAAGGCGGCGGAAGCCCCGGAAAGCTTCCTTTCCAAGATCCTCCAAACGCTTGCGCGTGCCGGTTTGATTCAGGCCCGGCGCGGAGTCGTGGGAGGTTTTTTGCTCCTTCCCCGCGGCGCGCAAGCCTCTTTACTCGATGTCGTGGAATCCGTTGACGGGCCGATTGCATTAAACGTCTGTGTTGCTTCGGGTGCGTCTTGTGATCGCCATGCCGAGTGCCCTGCGCACGGGGTTTGGCTGGAGGCGCAGGAGGCAATGTTGTCGGTCCTGCGCGAGGCAAAGATTGCAGAGATGATTCCCATCCAGGAACCCTGCCATACCTTGCTGAAGATCGCCGAGGTTACCGGCGGCGGCCAAGAGGAATCAAAACAGTTATCACCGCAGGGCGACCTGCTGAAGGAACCACTTAAACCCGGCACCTCCGCAATCCGCTCCCAACGGGATGACGCGGATCACAGGCAACAAAAATCTTAAGAATTGAGTGGGGTGGCTTATGGACTCCGCCGTATTGATACATCGACTACATTTCGCATTCACGGTCACGTTCCATTACCTGTTTCCACAGTTGACAATGGGATTGGCTCCTCTGCTCGTGGCGTTGAAGACCATCGGCTTGTGGAAGAACGACGAGCGGTATAACCAGGCTGCGCACTTCTGGGCAAAGATCTTCGGCATCAGCTTCGTCTTCGGCGTAGTGACGGGTATTCCGATGGAATTCCAGTTCGGAACCAATTGGTCGCACTTTTCCAAATTCGCTGGCGGCGTCATCGGACAGACGCTGGCGATGGAGGGCACGTTCGCCTTCTTCCTCGAATCGGCATTCCTCGGTCTCTTCCTCTTCGGAGAGAACCGCATGAGCAAGATGGCTCATTGGTGGACCGGCGTGGCCGTCTTCTTTGGCTCCTGGCTCTCAGGCTATTTCATTATCGCCACCGATGCCTGGATGCAACATCCCGTGGCCTACCAGTCGACCGCAGACGGGGCCGTGACGCTGAGCAGTTTCTGGGGCCTGCTGCTGAATCCCTGGGCGGTCTGGCAGTACGCACACAACATGGCTGGCGCTGCAGTTACGGGCGCTTTCGTGATGGCGGCCGTGGGTGCCTATTACCTGCTCAGCGAGAAGCTCAGTGAGAGGTATGTTGAGCAGGGCAAGATCTTCGTTAAGGTGGGAGTAATCTCCGGAATCGTAGCTTCGCTGCTCGTCATCGGACCTACGGGCGATGGGCAGGGACGCAACCTTGCGCGTTATCAGCCAGCGTCCCTGGCCGCGATGGAAGCCCACTTCGACACCAAGACTGCGGATCTCGTCATTCTTGGCCAGCCCAATGTTGAGGACAAGACCATTGACAATCCGCTCATTGTGCCCAAGGCTTTGAGCTTTCTGGTGAACCGCGACTGGAAGTCTCAGGTGCGCGGCTTGAGCTCATTCCCGGAATCCGAGTGGCCGACGAGTATCCCTCTTCTTTACTACGCCTACCACATCATGGTTGGTCTGGGCACCATCTTCATGGCCGTAATGCTGATCTCTGCAATCCAGCTCTGGCGCAAAAAGCTGTATGAAACCAAGTGGCTGCTCTGGGTTCTTATGCTGAGCTTCCCGCTGCCTTACGTCGCCAATACGGCGGGGTGGATGACGGCCGAAATTGGCCGCCAGCCCTACGTCGTCTATGGACTGATGCGCACGATTGACGGTTTTTCGAAGTCGGTATCGGCGTCAAATGCGTGGTTCACGCTGCTCGGATTCCTGGGTATGTATACCTTGCTCGCGATTCTCTTCCTGTTCCTGGTGGGGCGCGAGTTAGCTCATGGAATGGAATATGTTGAGACCGTTGCGCCCGCTCCCGCAAAGAGCGGAAAAGCCATTGCCGCAGGGAGGAAATAACATGGGATTCCTTTGGTTCGCAATTATCTCCGTCATGCTTGCCGGCTACGTCATCCTGGATGGCTTTGATATTGGTGCCGGCGCGCTACACCTTTTCCTCGGACGCACGGATGATGAGCGCAGGAAGATTATGCGCTCCATTGGTCCGGTGTGGGATGGTAACGAAGTCTGGCTGCTGGCCACCGGAGGCGTGCTCTATTTTGTCTTCCCGCAGCTCTACGCTTCCAGCTTCAGCGGCTTCTATCTTCCACTCATGATGGTGCTCTGGCTGCTGATGCTGCGCGCCATCGGCCTGGAATTCCGCACGCACGTTAACGACGGCATCTGGGCGAGCCTTTTCGACGGCATTTTTTCTCTAGGCAGTCTGCTGCTGGCGATCTTTTACGGCGCGGCGCTTGGAAACGTGGTGCGAGGTCTGCCGCTCGGGCCGGATCACTATTTCTTCCTTCCCTTGTGGACCAACTGGAATGTCGGTGCACATCCGGGCGTCCTGGACTGGTACACGGTACTTTCAGGCGTGGTCGCACTGGTTGCGCTTTGCGTTCACGGCGCCAACTACATCGTTGTGAAAACCGATGGAGAACTCAATGAGCGGGCCCGCGCGACGTCGCTGGTACTGACCCCGGTTCTGCTCTTGCTCACTCTGGTGAGCCTGTTTGCCACGCTCTCCATTCATCCCAACCTGCTTGCCAACTACAACGCGCTGCCGATTGGATACCTTATCCCGGTGCTCGTATTTGCCAGCCTGGTCGCAATCTTCTTTTTCCAGAAGAGCAGGCACGAGGTCGCAGCCTTCGTTTCCGGAGGACTGTATCTGGCTCTCATGCTGGTCGGAGCGGTGTACTCGCTGTACCCGGTTATCCTGCCGGCAATTGATCCACAGTACAACCTGACGATCCAAAACTCGATTACTGCCGCCTATGCACTACAGATTGGGTTGCGCTGGTGGATTGTGGGTATCGTTATCGCGCTCGGTTATTTCGTCTTCTTGTATCGCATGTTCCGGGGCAAGGTGAACCTCGAAAGCAGTAGCGGATACGGTGACTAAAGAGGTAAGATGAAGTGGCAAGAAATTTACATTGGCTCCCGAGGACGCGAGGCTGGCTGAGATATCAATCTGCCATCCCGTAACTCCTTGGGTGCGCAGTGAGCAGGCTTAACCCTGACGGCTCTACTGCGCACGAGTAAAACTCATAAGGAGACGCAATGCATCTTAAAAAGTTCTGTATGGCAGTTTGTCTGTTTGCAGTCGCCACATTTTCGGCGAGTGCATTTGCCCAGGGTTTGAACTGGGAAGGCCAGACCGGCGCCGTCATCACGCCCTTCGCATACACCGCATCAGCACCCGCCAGCAAGTTCGGCAAGCCTGAAGTCGCCTTTCACTTCCTGAACGCCGGTAACGTGATCGGCAACGATTATCAGTTCTCGGTCACCGAAGGTATTTGCAAGCGCTTTGAAGTGGGCTTCACCCAGTCGTTCAGCTCCGCCGGCAACAGTTCCGCAACCCTTCTTGGGGCTGTTCCGCAGACTTCTTTGTTCACCGGCGGATATAGCGCGTTTCATGGCAAGCTGACCGTTATCCCTGAGAACCTCATGAAGACCAAGTGGGTTCCGGCTATCGCCGTGGGCGCAATTGGCCGCATCGGTGATCAGCGCGCAAGCTTCGTCGTCACTAACCTGGAAGGACAGCCAAGCTACTCCCAGACTAATGCCGATTTCTACGTTGTCGCTACCAAGACTGTCACGCAAATCAAGGGTCTGCCTATCGTCCTCAACTTTGGTGAAAAGGTTACCAACGCCTCGATCATGGGCATCGCTGGCAACGCAGGAAACGCCGGCAGCCCCCTCAACACTCTGAGCACCGATCAGCGCTGGCAGGGACGCCTCTTCGGCGCCGCTGCTTTTGTCGTGAAAGGCCCCGCAAAGTCCGCTCTGATTCTCGGATCGGAAGCTGTCCAGCAGCCTAAGTACGTTCAGGGAGTCGGCAATCTCGCTACGATTCCGACCTCGATGACCTACTTCGTGCGCATCGTTCCGCACATGGAAGGATCGCCATTGCAGGTTGATCTTGCTTGTGTCCAAGCTGCCGGAAAAATCGCTCCCGGAGTCGATCTCAATGCTAAGGCCCGCTTTGGCATGGGCATGTCCTACCACTTCTAAACCGTTGTTCTGCATCACAGCGAAGGCCGCCTTCCCGGCGGCCTTCAGCTTTATGCTTCGCAATCCCGCCCGGGCCTGAGCAGCCCCCATCTGTCGAGCAGGTTCGTCGCGAGCAGCCAGTACCGACATCCCAAGATGCTGGACTGCGCATCTTAACCCCATTGGAGTTTGTACTCTTATGCTGTTAGGATGGTTGCCTTAACTGCCTGCGCGTCCCTATAATCGCGTTCTTAGCGCAATGTACCGAATGGCTGATCCAAGTACTGTCTTCTGTTGTATGGGGTTGCAGACGTGGGTTCGTCTCACGGGCTGCCGCCGAAGAATGAGTCGCAGATTCCGCATAGTTCTTAAGGAGCAAGAGAATGAATAAGTCCCTAATTGTGTTGTTGCTTGCCGCCGTCAGCGTGGCAGCGCAAGCGCAGGACGCCCCTGCGGGACAGCAGCAGCCTGCGTCGGGAACTGCTGCTCCAGCGCAGCAGAAGAAGGTTATCCAGGACCCGAACGAGTACAACGCCTATGTTGCCGCCGTCAATGCAACCGACTCGGCGCAGAAGGCCCAGTTGATGGAAAGCTATCTGCAGACCTATCCCAACAGCGTAATGAAGGAAGACGGTCTGGAAGTTCTCCTCAAGACCTATCAACAACTCAACAATGCGGGTCAGATTAAGACCACCGCCCAGAAGTTGCTTCAGGTGAACCCGAATAACTTGACGGCACTCGCGCTGCTCAGCTATCTGGACCGTGCCCAGGCTCAGGCTGGCGGGGCCGATGCCGCGGCTAACCTGCAGGAAGCCGGACAACTCGGTACTCGTGGCCTCCAGGCCATGCAGACGGCTCCCAAGCCCGAGGGCTACACCGACGAGCAGTGGAACTCGATGAAAAACTCCTTCCGCGTGATCTACCTGGGCTCGGTGGGCCATGCCGCGCTGCAGGCGAAGGATTACGCGACCGCGCAGCAGGACCTAAAGGAAGTGATAGCTGCCCAGCCAACCGACGTAAACAGCATCTATCTGCTTTCGCTGGCGTATCTATCTCCGAAGCCGCCAGTGGTTGACGGTCTGTTCTGGATTGCCAAGGCTGCCGTGCTCTCGAACAACCCGCAGCTGCTGGCTTATGCCAAGAACCAGTACGGCCGTTACCACGGCTCAGACACGGGGTTTGACGAGCTCCTGGCCTCGGCCAAGACTGCGCCGACGATCCCCGCTGGATTCACGGTTACGCCTGCACCTTCGGCGGCCGACCAAGCCGCCGATATGCTGAAGAAAACTACGCCGGAGAAGCTGTCCTTCGCCGAGTGGCAGTTCATCCTTACCAGCGGCAACAAGGAAGCTAGCGATCAGGTTTGGAGCGCCATCAAGGGCAAGCCTGTGCAACTCGTAGCCCAGGTCGTTGAGGGTGGACGCGATTCGCTGAAACTAGCCGGCAGCGCCGACGATATCGATGCGAACAAAGCGGATATCACCCTGACCCTTAGGGAGCCGTTGGCCGCCGCACGCGTCCCCAAGGCGAAGACGCAACTCGTTATCCAGGGTGTTCCCAGCGAGTACAGCGCTGTGGGAGATGCCTTTAACCTCACCTTCGTTGACGGAGAGGTCTTGAAGGGACTGCCCGAACCGGCGAAGAAGCCGTCCGGTGCACACGCCCACAAAGCCCAGTAACTCCGAGCAGCGTCGAAACGAAAGAAGGACGGCAAATTTGCCGTCCTTCTTTTTGCGGGAAAACTGTAGGCTACCGCGCGATTTTCTTCTCCATCACAAGGGTCTTTTCGCTTTTTGGAGGGCGCCGGGTACCGGCCCGCACTGCGCGCACATCAAGGTCTAACTCAGTGATGGTCCGGCTGAGCGTGTTGCGATGCATTCCTAACTGTCTTGCGGCCTTACATTGGTTGCCATGGTTCTGCTCGAGCACGGTCAGTATGAACCGTTTTCTGAATTCGCGTACCGCTTCTGAATAAAGAATTCCGCTCTGATACATCTGCGCTACAAGAGCCTCAAGCTGGTCCTTCACCGAGGGCCTCTCTTTCCTCTGGTTCTATAAAAAGTGTCTCAGGCGTGCCCGTCGCTATCCGGTGCAGCCCCTTAACTTCCGCAACATAAAGCGCATTAAACGTATTGCAGGATATTGCTGTCGCGATGGCCCTTCCGACTGGTATTGCCGCGAACTTGCTCCAGTGCCTTCAGTCCATCGTGAAACTTATGCTTCAGTTCGCCGGGTCCGGCATACACCGCCGCCCGCCCTGCGACCAGAAAGTACTGTGCCAAACTGGACTTCGCCAGTGTGCTGGATGACGGCAGAAAGCTTGCCATAGCCATCACCAGCACCATCACCACCAACGCTCCGCGCAAGAACCCGAACGCTCCCCCCAGCAACCGGTCGAACCATCGCATCCCCACGCTTCGAGTAGCCCATCGCGCAATTCGCCCGGCAATCCCGGCCAAAATGACGACGGCGACAAAAATCAGCAAAAACCCGGCGCCGTCCGCTACCACTTCGCTCTTAACGTACGGCACCAGATATCTGGCCGCGACCGGATATTCCCAAGCCGCCAAGAGGTATCCAAACACCGTACCCGCCAATGAAAACAACTCAAATACAAAGCCCTGGGCCGCGGCATGAACCACCGAGAGTACAAGAATTCCCGCGATCAACCAGTCCAGGCCATTCATCGGTTAGCCCCTGGGCAGTTCTTGCCCGGTCAGACGCCGATAGGCTTCCACGTATTTTGCGCTGGTATTCAGCTGTACCTGTTCCGGCAGCGCGGGAGCCGGTGGTTTTTTCTCCCAATGAATCTCTTCCAGGTAGTCGCGCACGTACTGCTTGTCATAGCTCAACTGCGCCTTGCCCGGAGCATAGCTGTCGGCTGGCCAGAAGCGCGAGGAATCCGGAGTCAACACCTCATCTGCCAGAACCACGCCGTTTGCCGTTTTGCCAAACTCAAATTTCGTATCGGCGATTATGATGCCCTTGGTCACCGCGTAGTCGGCTGCCTTCTTGTAAATACTCAGGCTCAGCTTGCGCAGGGTCTCACTGTCGATGGGGCCGACGTGTTTCACCATATCGTCGAATGAAATATTCTCGTCGTGCCCGCTGGCTGCCTTGGTGGACGGAGTAAAGATCGGTTCGGGTAGCTTATCGCTCTCGCGCATTCCCCGTGGGAGCTGTATGCCGCACACCGCGCCGGTCCGCTGATACTCTTTCCAGGCGGAGCCGGAAAGATAGCCGCGCACCACGCACTCCACCGGATACATATCGGCTCGCACCACCAGCATCGACCGGCCGCGCAACTCCGGCTCGTACTTCTGCAATGGTTTCGGATACTCTTCGACCTTGGCCGTCACAAGATGGTTGGGCACAATGTCTTTCAAAAAATCGAACCAGAACAACGAAAGCTGCGTCAGCACGCGTCCCTTCTCCGGAATACCGGAGGCAAGGACATAGTCAAATGCGGATATCCGGTCCGTCGCAACGAACAAGAGTCGTTCGCCGTCCACACGGTACACGTCGCGCACCTTTCCGCTGGCATGGAGCTCCATGTCAGGGAAGTCGGTCCGAAGAAGAACTGGATTTTTTGGTTTCGTAGTCACGGGTCAGTTCGAACGATTCGAAAAACGATTCTAAACAGTGGGTGGATTTTGTCAACGCAAGTTGTCGGACCGCGTATTTTGAACGCTTTAGGATTCCGAAAAAAACAATTGACAAGAAAGAGAAGATTTGCGTCCCCCTGTAAACAGAAGGGTTAGAGAGGGGCGACGGATCGCGCCTGGCGGCTCTGTAACCGCCGAAACATTTGCAATCCTCTAATCACATTCCCGCCTGTTAAAGCAACCGGGAACCGCAAATCCCCGCTCACATAGCACCCGATTGGGAATGCACCTCGGCGATTCTTGTAAGCCTCTTTCGAATCGCCCGAGGTAATTCCCATCTGCTTTCCACGGTGTCCCGCGCCGTTAAGCCGTGGCGGCCTGAGGTTGTTCCCGCTCGCTGCCAAAGCGCACGCTGACGATGCGCGACACCCCTGGCTCCTGCATCGTGACCCCGTACAACACCGGCGCCATGCTCATCGTTTTCTTGTGGTGCGTGATGATGATGAACTGGGTTTCCATACTCATCTCGCGCATCAGTTCACCGAAACGAGTTACGTTGGCTTCGTCCAGAGGTGCGTCCACCTCGTCGAGAATGCAGAATGGGGCTGGCGCGAACTGGAAGATGCCCACCAGTAGCGATAGCGCGGTCAATGTCTTTTCGCCGCCGGAGAGCAGCAGCACATTCTGCATCTTCTTTCCCGGAGGCGAAGCTACGATGTCGATGCCGCTCTCCGCGGAGTTCTCCTCGTCCGTAAGCCTCATCCAGGCTTCGCCTCCGCCAAACAGCTTCTTAAAGGTATGCGTGAAGTTTTTGTTGATGATGGCAAATGCCTCGTCGAATTTGCCGCGCGAAATCTCCTCGATCTCCTTGATCGTGTTCTGGGTGTTTTCGATCGAGTCCAGCAGGTCCTTGCGCTGGGTCTCCAGGAATTCGTGGCGCTGGGATGTCTCCTTGTACTCTTCCAGAGCCATCATGTTCACTGGCCCCATGCCTTCCAGGCGGGTGCGCATTTCACGATAGCTCAACTCGGTCGCCGCCAGCTCATCGCCCGTCTGGTGCGCCAGAGCCTCATCGGCAAGCAACTCTTCCCGGCTCTGGCTCAGCTCCTGCATGCAGGTTTCGATCAGATGCCCGGTGTCGCTGGCAGCCTTGGCGGCCTCTGCGCTTAACTCGCCGCGGCGGTCGCGAACCCGGTCCAGGATCTCACGAGCCGCTTTCAGTTCGATTTCGATCTCGCTCAGGCGGGATCGAACCTGCTCACTGTCATTTCCCAGTTTCTGCTCCCGTACCTGTGCTAACTCGCGCTCGCTCTGCCATTCCACCAGCTTGGAGGCCAGTACTTCGTTCTCCTGCTCGCGCTGCGATTTCTCGGCAGCCGCGCCCTCCAACTGGCCTTGCAGCGAATTCACGCGCTGATTCACCTCCGCGATCATGGACTGGATTCGCGCCAACGATGCGGCGGCAGCGCGACGGCGTTCCTCCAGTCCGGCAACCCGGGCCATGACTTCGCTGGCGGCATGCGCCGCGCTGTCGCGGGCCATGCGTAGCTCGGCGACGCGCTGCTGTGCGGCGCTCATCTGCGCCTCCAGTTGCAGTCGCTTTGCTTCCTGTTGTTCCAGCTCCTGCTGGCGCTCCGCGATGAACGCCTCGCGGCTCTGGCGCTCGCCGGCTACGCGCAGCAGTTCGCGCTCATATCCGGTGATGCGGTCGCGCACGCGGGTCATCTCGCTTTCGAGTTGGCGCAGGCTATGGCCGCTGGTCATCACCTTTCGCTCGGAGTCGCGCCGTTCGGCTTCCAATTGGTCCAGCAGCGAAGTCAACGCCTGAATCTCACTGCCAAGCCGCGCCACGCTGCTCTCCTGCTCCGCCAGCGTGCGTCCAAGTTCTTCGATCTGGCGCTGTACATCGCGCAGATCGCGCTTCATCTGCAAAGGACCTTCGGCCAGCTTTTTTCCGCCGGCCACAGTTACGTTGTGGAAGGATTCGCCGGTCAGCGCGAGATAAAACGCGTCGGGGTTTTCCAGGGCGAGGGCGCGTCCGGTAGCGGCATCCGGCACAATGTAACCGTTGCCGAGCTTCGGCAGAATCACTTCCAGTGAACTGCCGAACGTTTCCGGCACGCGAATACAGTCCTTCAGCGGGATGACACGGTCTTCGCGCAGATGCGTGCGCATGGTCTCGTCGAAGACGAAGCTGAACTTTGCCTGCGAGTCGTCGGGATGCACCAGAAATGTTGCGCGTCCCTCAACATCGCTGCGGAGCAGGTTCAACCCCTCATTGGCCGCGTCCCACGACTTCACGACGAGGAAGTTCAACTCATCGCGCAGGAACTCGTCGACCACTCCCTCGTACTTGTCTTCCACCTCGATGAAGTCCGCCAGCACGCCCACCGGAGCGTTCTCGCCCGTCAGTTGACCGGAGCGCAGCAGCTTGCGCACAGACTCCGTCGAGAAACCATGCTCTTTGATCACCGCTTCCAGCGAGGCTCGCTTGCCCTGCAATTTCGCGGACTCCGAGCGCATCATGTCCAACTGCTTCTTGGCTTCGATCTCAACCGTGCGCTTCTCTGCAAGCTGCGTGCGCGTTGCCACAAGACGGGCCGCGATTGAGCGCGACAGTTCGGTAGCCGATTCGAATTCAAGGCTGATCTGGCCGCGCTGTCCGCCGAATGACTCCACCTGCTGATTCGCGGAGTTCAACTCCCGCTGCAAGCGCTCGCTCTCACGCTGCAAGGCCGCAATGCGCTCCTCCGCTTGCGTGATCCGGTTGCGCACGCCGGAAGCCGCGTTCATCGCGTCCAGCATCTGGCGGCGCTGTTGTTCCTGGTTGCGTTCCACTTCCATCAGGCGCTGCACAGCCTGCTGTGATTCGGACTGGCGCTGGTTGCGCTCCTGCTGTGCGCTGGCAACATCGGCCGCAGCACTCTCCAATATCTGCCGATTGGTGGAGAGTTCGTCTTCCAGGCGCTGCAACTGGCTGCCTGCGCTGGCGGCCTCAGCTTCTGCCGCGGCGGCTCGTGCAATCAGTTCGGCACAACGCTCCTCGTTATTGCGGCGGCGGGCGGTGGCTCTCTCCATCTCCAGATGAACTTCGCTGAGCCGCTCGCGTGTCTGCCTCGCCTCTGCGTCGATGGCATAACCCTGCTGCGTGCGCTCGGCGTGCTCTGCATCCATCGCCTGCACCGCCTCGGTGCGGACGTGCAACTCTTCCGTGAGTTGTGCCAGTTCAGCTTCAAGCTGCCGCTCTTGCACCGCGAGTTCGGAGAACCGGCTGGCCAGAACCACGCGTAACTGTTCGCGCATCTCATCGCGCAGCTTGCCGTAGCGCTCCGCCTTGGCGGCTTGGCGCTTCAGCGAATTCATCTGCCGGGTTACTTCGTCAAAGATGTCATTGATGCGGGCAAGATTTTGTTTCGCATCCGCCAAGCGTGCTTCGGCCAGCCGCTTGCGGGTCTTGAACTTGGTAATTCCAGCGGCTTCCTCGATGATGTTGCGGCGGTCGGTTGGCTTCGAACTGAGAATCTGCCCAATGCGTCCCTGCTCAATCAGCGCGTAGGATTCCGGTCCCAGGCCGGTGCCCATGAAGATGTCTTGGATGTCGCGCAGGCGGCACAGCTTGCCGTTGAGAAGGTACTCGCTGTCGCCGCTGCGGAACAGGCGGCGGGTAACCGCGATCTCGCCCTTCTTGAAAGTGGCCTTGAACTTGCGCCGCCGAATCTTGAGAACCACGTGCGGACTGCTCATCGTCGCATAGCCCCCTTGATCCCCGGAAGCCGAAGCCTCCGGAGACGCAGAGGAAGCTCCGGCGCTCACAGAGGGCGACGGGCTAGCCTCCTGGACAGCTGCGGGAGCAGCGCCAGGAGTGGCGGCGGAAAGATCGTTACCAGCGGCTGCCACCGCGACTTCAATTTCGTCGGTCTGACCGGGGCGTACCTCTTCGGTGTACTCTTCTACCTCGCGCTCGCGCTGATTGCGCAGCGAGGACTCATCCCAATCCTGATCGGGCATTTCGTCCTGAATTTCAATGACTGGCGTGTCGATGGGACCGTCGTAGACCTGAGGGTCCACCAAGTGCAGTGTGACCTCGGCCATGCCGGTGGGTTTGCGCTCACGGGTGCCGGCAAAAATCACGTCCGTCATGTGCGCGCCGCGCAGGCTCTTGACGCTCTGCTCTCCCAGCACCCAACTGATTGCGTCGGAGATATTCGACTTGCCGCAACCGTTCGGGCCAACAATGGCCGCGATGCCGTCACCGGGGAACTTTAACTCGGTGCGGTCGCAAAAGGACTTGAAGCCCAGAATCTGAAGCTTTTTCAGTTTCAGCAACGGTCTACTCCTTGCGCCCAGGCGTTGGACGCCTCAGGTTCTATTCTCGCGCTCGCCGCCGAGCCGCGAAATGCTGCCCCGCAAAGCCGGCGGTCTGCTGAATGCAATAGGGCTCGGCCCCGAAGAGGCGCCAAGAGCACCTCGTAGGTCCATCGAGCTCCGGCTGGGAGCTGCCCTTGTACGCCTTCCATTGCAACCCGGGCCTGGGCTGATTCGTAAACCAGCTTTCTGGATAATCCGGGCGCCGCTTCGGGGCGCTGCGCGAGTGGTGGCTGGTAACTCGGAAAACCCGAGCCCTCCCGAGTCCTTTCGGCGGGGAGGTCCGCCTCGCAAGTTGTTGCCACTCTATCGAGCGCTGGAAAGGGAGTCAAGAGATAAAACCCCATTTGTTGTAGGTCGCTGTGCAAAACCACAATATATGCACCTACTATGTAGCAATGGCGGAGCACCGCACGTAAATTGCACAAGCAGAGTTGCAATTGGCGAGCGTGCATATGGATGCGATTGGCACAACAAACGTGTCGGAAGCACGGCGGAAGGAGAATGTCAGAGCTTCTTCAGACTAGGGTACAAGGCAGCAAAACGCAAGAAGCTGGATGCCAGGAAAAGGCCCAGCTTTGGCTGGGCCGCTCAATGCTCACACAAAGTCTATTGCCCACCGAGAATCGACAAAAAGCGCACCACTGACTCAATGCCCTTGTAGAAATTAGGAATATGGAATTTCTCATTGGGAGCGTGGATGTTGTCGTCGGGAAGACCGAGGCCCATCATCACGGAAGGTATTTTGAGATCGCTGCGGAATTGTTCGACGATAGGGATCGAGCCGCCCGATCGGGTATACACGGTTTCCTTCTGAAACACCTCGTACAACGCCTTATCGGCGGCTTTGATGTAATCATTGTCCGTGCTGACGACCACGGCCTTGCCCTTCGAGTAAACCTTAATGTTGATCTGAATTCCCGCAGGTGTAATCGACTTCACGTACTTCGTGAACTTCTCCAGAATATCGTCGGGATCCTGATCGGGCACGATGCGCATGGAGACTTTTGCGGAAGCCTTTGCCGGGATTACGGTCTTCGCGCCCGTGCCCGTATATCCGCCGGGCATACCGTGGACCTCAAGCGTAGGCCGTGCCCAGGTGCGGTAGAGCACGGAGTACTCCTTCTCGCCGGTCAATACCGTTGAACCCACCTCCGTTTTGCGATAGTGCTCTTCGTCGAAGGGCAGTGACTTCCAAGCCTTCAACTCAGCCTCGGTAGGCGAGGCCCATTGATCGTAGAAGCCGGGAATGAGAATGCGTCCATTCTCGTCCTTTAGTTTGCTGATGATCTCGCAGAGAGCAAATAACGGATTTGGCGCGGCGCCGCCATAGACCCCGGAGTGCAGGTCTGTGGCCGCGCCACGCGCCTCGATCTCCGTATACACCACGCCGCGCAGCCCCACGCACAGTGTCGGAAGATCCGGCGCGAACAATTCCGTATCGCAGACCAGCGCGACATCGGACTTCAGGCGCTCGCCGTGCTCATGCACGAACTTCTCAATCGCCTCGCCTCCTGCTTCTTCTTCACCTTCAAACAGCACCCGCACGTTGACCGGCAGTTTTCCTTCGGCGGCAAACAGCGATTCCAGTGCTTTCACCTGCATCCAGAGCTGGCCTTTATCGTCCACCGCTCCCCGCGCATACAGATTATGGTTACGCTCAGCAGGCTCAAACGGAGGCGAAAGCCATTCGTCCAAAGGCTCCACCGGTTGCACGTCGTAGTGCGCATAGATCAGCACGGTGGGCTTACCTTCGGCATGCAACCAGTCGCCGTACACCAGTGGATGCCCCGCGGTCTCGATGACTTCGACGTGCTCAATCCCGATGCGCTTCAACTCCGCTGCGACGTAGCCGGCCGCTTTATCGATGTCGCTTCGGTGCTCCGGAAGGGTGCTGATGCTGGGAATGCGAAGCAGCTCTTTCAGCTCTTCGAGAAAACGCTTTTCATTTTTCCGGGCAAAGGAAAGTGCGGGCGAGGCCATGATGAAGAAGATCCTTTCGTCAGTGGTAAGCAAGCTGGAGTTCCGAGCAAACTGGAGAGTATAACACCTGGAGTGCAGGCCAAAGGTAGAGCTTAGAAGCGTTGCGGAGAGAACCGGTCCAGCGCAATGGGTGTTTTTCCTTCGAGAATCAGTGCGCACATCACCTCCGCAGTAACCGGCGTGAGAAGAATCCCATCGCGATAGTGTCCGGTTGCAGCGTAGTAACCATTCGTGGCAGTGGCTCCCAGCAAAGGAAGATTGTCCGGAGTTCCCGGGCGAAGGCCGGTCCAGGCCTCGGCGATCTTGGCTTCGGCAAAGCGCGGAATCAACCGCGCCGCAGCATCCTGCAATCGCCTTACCCGATAAGAGTTGAGCGACTTATCAAAGCCCGCGGGTTCAACCGTGCTGCCCACCACGTAGCGTCCATTGCTGCGCGGGATGATGTAGCACCAGCGCGACCGCAGAACATGGCGCAATACCCGGTTCTGTTCGCGGTCGCGGGAGTTCATCGACAGCTCCTCCGGAAACGCCAGCGCCACCATGTGTCCCTTCACCGGCAGGGTGGGCAACTTGGCTCCCGCGATCTGTGCCGCCCATGCCCCTGCACAATTCACAACGCGCGATGCGGCGTAGGTAGCATGATCCGTGCGCACCCCAATCGTGTGACCACGCTCCACCAGAATCTTATTGACGGCTTCGCCGGTAACGATTTTCACGTCGCGCTTTTGCAGCGCTGCTAAGAGTGCGGCAACCAGGTCGCGCGGGTCCACGGCGCGCTCCCGCATCGTGTACGCAGGGTCAGGAGGAATGGCTAGCTTGGGTTCAAGCAAGAGCGCCTGCTCAGCGGTGATGGCGCGAATGCCTTCGCTCTCCGGAATCGGATGCTCTTCGAAGGCGATTACCCCTGCATCGCGCAAATCGATCTCGCGCTCTGCCTCGGACGCCAACTCACTCACAAACGTCGGATACAGCCCTGCACTGCGGTGGGCAAGTTCGAGCAGTTCAGCGGGAAGTACCGGATCAAGGTCCGCAATCATTCCTCCGCCCGCGTGCGATGCCTCTTGTCCGGGTTCGTGCCGTTCGATCAACAACACGCGCGCAGCTCTGCGGCTCAACTGCCACGCCAGCGAGAGGCCAATGATCCCGCCGCCAATCACGATTACGTCATGCTGTTCCTGCACGCTCTCATTGTAAACACTACTCGGCCCACCGGGCGAACCCATCGGATGGATAGACGATCGAATGAGTATCGATAGAGATCAACCGGCAAACAGCAGGACTACCGAATAATTCCGCCGGCGTGGGCCTTCTTCACTGCGCCGGGCTTCATTTGGATGGCCTGTAACGGTTTCAATGCCGCAACACTGGGCGAAGGCGCGGGGGCTGATACCAGCTTGCTGAACACCACCAGTCTTTGCGGCGCGGGACCAGGATAGTAGGCCGGATCACAGGTTACCAGCGTGAGCCGGTTATCGCTGGTTGGCGCAGCAACGGAGCGGTCGTTTGCCTTGACGATCTTCATGCCCTCGACCGCGTAGGTAAAGATCCGTCCTCCGCGTTCGATCAGGACGGTGGTGCCTGGAGTCAAGTTCATGATCTTGCGGAAGAACGTATCTCTATGTGCGCTCACTACCGCATTGCCCGGTTCCCCGGGTTCTGCGGTGCCAATCAGGTGTCCCGGTCCCATCAATAGCGAAGCCTGATCCGTACCCTCAACGATAATTGCGGAAAGCTGGATGCTTGGAATACTGATGCGCGCTAAGTTGCTCTCGCGGAGTGCAGCCCGCGAATGTTGTTCCTCGGCACGTTGTTGTTGTTCTCGCCAGCGCGTCTGTAATTGGCGCTGCTCATAGATCATTGCGCCGTATTGGAATCCCGCGTAGCCCAGAATTGCGATCCCGGAAGACAGCAACAGCGGCCCAAGATGCCGCCCAATCACCTTCAGCTTCGAATTGGCGCGCGCCGGAATGAGGGGAGACAAAGTTTTACGCATCCTTCAAGTCGCGGCTTGCGCCAAATCGCACACGCTGCTGACTCACGGATAGATGCGAGGAAACACAGCAGAAACACAGGCCAGAATTGGAATTACAGTGGTCGATTGAACAATTTTATCGCAACAATCACTCTATCGTTTGCGCATAGCCTGCGCCGCACCGCCGATCAGAAGTCCAAAACCAATCAGCGACAGCACCGGCAATGGACTGCCAGCCATGGGAAGGTTGATGTCTCCATCGTTACGCAACTCTGGAGGTATGGGCGCAGCAGGAGCAGCGCCGGCAATCGTCTGATGGGGATACTGCTTGCGTAACCCGTTGTTGAGCGTGGCCTGAGGCACCGGTGGAACCTTGAATTGCACGGTCGCGCCACCACCTTCTACGGGCGAGTTGTTCGCGTCCACCAAAGTTACCCGGATGCTGTGAGAACCCGGCAGCAGTTCGGGAAAAGTGTAATCCGTGGAACTGGTACGGATCGGATCTTCGCTATCGAGCTGTACCAGAAAGTTTGGCGCTCCATTTATCGCGGGCTGCACTAGCTCAAAACGGAGATCGACAGAGTTCGACGTAAGCGTCTGGCCGGCAACGGGCGCGAGGATGAGAACGTCTGCCGGTTGCGTCTCCGGACTCACCGTCGCTGCGTTAGGCTCTGGGATTCCGGCTGCGGCTGAACCCCGGTTCTGAGCCACGGCGAGTGACACTGCGACAAATACGAACAATACGAGCAGTCGAATCGGTTTCATCTACTCTCTCCGAGTATGCAAGCGGCGCCTCATTTACAGCACAGATCTCCACAAAAAAGGTGCGCCGCTGCCATCTCGTGGATGCGCTCCAAGTCTACCTATGGGAGCGCCAATCTCCGCCTCTCGCCCTGAGAGGCCCTGCGACTGAAACCATACAAGCGCACAGTATTCAGCACTTCTGACCTATGCTGGTGCACGATGGGAACCAAACTATTCAGTTCTGGCCGGCAACTCAGAATTTCTTTTTTTGTAACCCTCACTAGCACCAAGGAACTAAGGCCAGTGTTTGACACCCGGCAGGTGTGCTGGAACAATCGGTGAAGCTAAACTTCAACAGGAGTCCCATCATGTCCGAGACAGCAGAGATTGCGCCTGCGGAAAAACGAAGCAGCTCAGCGGTGCTCGTTGCGGCAGCCGTGGTATTTGTAATCTTGTTTGCCGTTGCGCTTTATCTCATTGCCGATCTTCGCAGCCGAGTGCACTCGCTGGAATCCGATGCGCAGCGGCAGAGCGCGGAAACAAAAGTCATTGAAGACAAACTCCACCTGACCAACAAGAACATTGAAGCGGGAATGGAAGCACTCGGTTCCAAGGTTGGGATGACGCAAGAGGATCTCGCAAAACGTACGGCTGATCTGAAGGCGCAGCAAGAGCGTGCAGCCGCTAAACTCGCGGCTGAGCAGAAGGCCACAAACCAGGAAGTCGCCAATGTGAATTCGGCGGTGAGCGGAGTGCGGACCGATCTCGGCGGCGCGCAGAGCGATATCGCCAGCACCCGCAGCGACCTTGCAGCAACCAAGGCGAAACTTGAAAGCGCAATCGGCGATTTGAATGTGCACAGTGGATTGATTGCGAAGAATCATGATGAGTTGGAGTTTCTGAAGCACAAGGGAGACCGTAACTATTTTGAGTTCAAGCTGAAGAAGAAACAGCGCAGTCCAATCGCAACCGTAAGCCTGGAGCTGAAGAAGACAGACCCGAAGAAGTCGCGCTTTACGCTCAATGTTTATGCGGATGATCACACCATCGAGAAGAAAGACCGCACGCTGGGAGAGCCGTTACAGTTCTACACCGGCCGCGACAAGCAGCTTTATGAGGTGGTGGTATTCAACGTGAAGAAGGAAGAGATTTCCGGCTATCTGGCAACCCCGAAGTAAAGGTGAGCTGTAGTTCGTAACGCCCGGCCCGCTTTGCTGCATTGGAGAACTACGTCGAGAGTTGGGTAGTGCAAAAGTGCATCGTTGGGTAAAAAGGAACCATTAAACGAAGAGTTAAGTGTTCTGACGAAAAGGTTACGGAAAGGCTATGTAGCGTAGTCCCCTTAAGGATTGGCGAGGAAGGTACTGACGCAGGAATCGGATTTATCAAACAGTAAATGGTTTAAGGAAAACGCCGACGGCCTCTCCCACAGAGGCCGTTTTCATGTTTGTTGTCCGGTTTTGATGCCGGAGAGCAGGTTGTGGACGGTGGCGACGAGTTGAGGGCTGGAGAATGGCTTCTGCAGGTAGGCGACGCGGTCATTTGGTAGTTGCTGGAAGACACTCTCCTCGGCATTGCTGCCGGAGATCAGGGCGACGGGCAGAGATGGGACGAGTTGACGAAGACGCTTGGTGAGTTCGAGGCCACCGAGTTTGGGCATCAGGATGTCAGTGACGGCAACGTCATAGGAGTGACGTCCGAAGGCGATCAGGGCTTCCTCGCCGTTGCAGACAGAATCGACGGCGAACCCGGCCTTGCGGAGGGCGTGGGTGAGGTGCTTGTTCACGACCGGATCATCCTCGGCGAGGAGGACGCGAAATCCATTGCTGTTTGCGGTTCGGCCGGCGGGTTGGTCGGCGGCGATAGGGAGGTAGATACGGAAGGTGGCGCCCTTTCCGAGGGCGGACTGGCATTCGATGCGGCCCTTGCTCTGGGCGATGATGCCGTGGACGGTGGAGAGTCCGAGGCCAGAGGTGACCGTGGTGTTCTTGGTGGAGAAGAATGGTTCGAAGATGTGTCCCAGGGTTAGTTCGTTCATGCCGACGCCAGTATCCGAGACGGCGAGGATGACGCAAGGCTGGGTATCGACAGGGTTCGTGGGAGACGCGGCGGTTTCAATTCGTAATTGTCCACCTTGAGGCATGGCGTTGCGGGCATTGTCGGCCAGATGCATGAGCACGAGGGCAAGCTGTTCGGGGTCGACGAAGATGTGATCGACGGTTTCATCGAGTTTCAACTCAATCGAGACGCCGACGCCGACAGCGCGCGTGAGCATGGGAAGCGCCTTGCGAACACAGTCGTTAATGTTGACGACGCGGGGCCTGAGTACTTGCCGTCGGCTGAAGGCAAGCAGTTGGCGGGTGATCTCGGCAGCGCGGGCGGTTTGCTGCATGACATCGAGGAGTTTGGATTCGATCGCCTGGGGGAGCTGGTTGCTCAGCGCGAGTTCGCAGGAGAGGCTGATGGACTGGGTGATGTTGTTGAAGTCGTGCGCGACGCCACCGGCGAGGCGGCCTACGGCCTCCATGCGATAGGAATGGCTGAGTTCCTCTTCCAGTTCGCGTTGACGGGTGATGTCTAGAACATAGCCTTGGACGTGCTGGTGGCCAGTCTCAGCGTCAGTGCAAAGATATCCGGAGATGGAGACACGAATGATGCCGCCATTCTTCTTGCGTAAGCGGGTTTCGAAATCACGAACCTTGCCAACAGAATAAAGCTCGGCGAGATAGCGTTTGCGGTCGCTGGGCTCGACGTAAAGGCTGGGAATGCCGATGGAAGAAAGCTCTTCAAGAGTGTAGCCGATGGCCTGCAAGAGCACGGGATTGGCGTGCTCAAAGCGCGAGGTAGCGAGGTTGAGGCGATAGATTCCGAAGGGGCATTCTTCGACCAGCGAGCGATGGATCTCCTCGGAGCGGACGAGCTTGAGGCGAGCTTCGCTCCACGCTGTGGCATCGACAACAAACATGAGAAGAAGCCTGCGGTATCCGCGATGGAAACGAACGACGCGGAGCTCAACCGCGAAACGCTTCCCCGCCTTGGTGGCATGAGTGCAGCAGAGGGCGAGCGCAGGCGTCTCAGCATCAAGCTGGAGTGCGCTGGCTTGGATAGACGCCTGGCCGCTCGGGCAGAGGTCGCGGACCGTCATGGAGCGGAATTCGCCATAAGTGTAGCCGTACTTTTCAAGCGCCGCGTCATTGGCTCCGCAAATGCGCAGCGAGGCGTCCTCGTAAAGGAACATAGGAATGGGATTGCTGCGAAAGAGAAGGTCTCGAAGATCGGAAGTTGCCATTTCAATCACCTGAATGATGAGACGGTGGATTGCGGGCAAACCGTTAGGTGCGTGGAAAAGATGTAGTTTGCAGTGCGGGACAAATCAGGGCGATTTCAAAATGGGAGACGGCGTGCGGAGCGATGGCACGGGCGGCGAAATCGATTGCTGGTTGAAAAGCTTGTGGCCGCACCGGGGACTTGCACTGCGCGGGGACCCTTCACTTCGTTCAGGGTGACACCGTAAGAACAAAAAACAAGAGCAGGGGCAAGAGCATTGCTTCGATCAGGAGCGGGTGAGGGTGGTGCGAACTTGGTCGAGAAGAGCAGGGAGGGTGGCCGCAGCCGAAGCGGAGCCACCGAAGCGGGCATGTTCGTAGGCGGCGGTGAAGCGGAGGACAACCTCGCGGAGCGCTGGTTCGGTGATAGAGGCGGCGAACTCGGAGGGAGTCTGGGTGGGGGCACGGAGATATCCCCGGCGAGCCAGGCGGCGGCTCATGCGGAGATAAAGGATGGCCGCTGCGGAACTGGGGGAAGTATGTGGCGAGGCAGCTTGCCAGAGCGTGCGCAGGGGAAGCACGGCAAGCGGGGATGCGATCAGCAGCAGGAAGGCGAGCAGGATAAGTCCGGGGCGGAGCAGGCGCTTGGGATTGTGCGTGGCAGCCTGATGGACGCGCCGGGCGGCTTGCAACATACGGTGATACTGGCGGGCAGCCCATCGCCGGACGCCAGCGATACCGTGGCGGGTTTGGCGAACGCCGGCAAGAGTGAGAGCCTGCTGGTGTCCGGCATCGTAATTGACGATCCACTCGCGCCAGAACTCACTGGCGGCGTCGAGGTAGAGCTGGGAGCGGCTCCAGAGGTTGTCGGCGGCAGCGTTGCTGGCGGGAGTGGGGTCAAAGGTGGTCCACCCGGCACCGGGAATGTAGGCCTCGACCCAGGAGTGGGCATCACGGGCGCGGACGATGTAGTTGGAATTGACCTGATTGAACTGCGCGCCACGAAATCCGGTGATGATTCGCGAGGGAATGCCTATGGTTCGGAGAAGTACGGCCATGGATGAGGCAAAGTATTCGCAATGCCCGCGGCGGCGGTGAAAGAGAAAATCGGCGAGTGGATCGGCGGGCAGTTGTGAGGGAAGCTGAAGCGTGTATCCATAGTGCGTGGTGAGATAGCGCTCGATGGCACTCGCGCGTCGATAAGGAGTCGGCTCGGAGGCGGCAATTTGACGGGCGAGCTCCGGAATGCGCGGATCGAGGCGCTCGGGAAGCTGAAGGTAGCGCTCTGGAATGGAGTCAGGCGCGACGTCAGGGAGGCGCTCAAGGGTTGCGGGTGCGGCAAAGGAAACATCCGAGACGCCTTCGTAGACGGCCATGGTGTGGTCGTGGTCGAGGTTATGGAAAGTCTGGTCATCGTCGACGCCGATCTCACGAAAAGCTCCGAAGAGGGCTTGGGCGGCGGGAATGGTGAAGATGACGTTGGTGTTGAGGGGCTCCATAAGGACGCGGTAGCGGATGAGATCAAGCTGCGGCCCGCGCGCCAGCCGAAGCTCCTCGCGGCCCAGGTTGGTGGCGCGGGTGGAGAGCTGAAAGACACGGCCGTAACTCTGCGAGAGCAGGTTGGCGTCGTGGCGGGGATTGCTCCAGCGTCTTCCGTCGAAGAGGGTGAGGACGGCGCCGCGGAGGCGAATCTGCCGGTCGCCCGTGGTGTCACCGTCGATGTGAATGTGGGCTACGACCTCGGAGGATTGCTGGATTCGTCCGATTTCGCCGAGGTTGACCGATTCCGAGAAGCCGGTGGAGATCGAGTCACTCTGGGTGTAGCGGGAGAGATAACCTCCACCGATGCGCGGCATGGCAAAGAAGAGAATGGTGGACGTGGTGAGGATTGCGGCGACGATGACAGCGGTGGTGCGGGCCAGCGAACCAGAGAGCCTCTGCATGGGTGAAATCGCACGGCGGCGGGTGCGCAGGCCGGGAATCGGCAGGGCAGCGGAGTTGGTGGCCGCGAGAGCGGAACGGCGCATCTCCATGGCCATGAAGCAGAAGACGGCGAGCAGCGTGAACAGAGCAAAGGCGGCAAGAAAAGCCGAATCCACGGTAAGGATGGCGGCCGACAACACCATGAGGAACGAAAGCACCGCGAGGTAAACGTAATCGCGGTCGCGCTCCACGTTGAAGAGCTTGACGCACATTCCGAAGAGAGCCAGATGGACGGCAGGGGCGACAAAATCGCGGCCGGAAAGGAAGAAGAAATCGAAGAAAAAGAGCAGGAAGTAGACGACAGCCAGCCACGAGGTGATGCGGCGCGGAATGACAAAGTGGCGGTCGCGCAGGAGAAGATAGCCTCGCAGAACAAGCGCGGCGAGGACAAAGCTGCCGCCGATGAGATCGAGCTTTCCGGTGGACGCCAAGGTGGCAAATCCGGTGACGACCATGAGGAAAAGTGCGATCTGGAAAAGATGCTCGATCTCCGGAGGAGCCGTGCGGGATGTAGGCGCCGAGGACATCCGGTCCTAAGTATAGAGGAGTTGGCAGCTTGCGCGGCACCGCCGGGAAGGAGTTTTCCTCAGCGGCGGAGATGAAGGAGAAAAACGGACGTGGTAGTATCGATGCTGGTCGGACATCGGTCTCACGCGATGAAACCCCGCCAATCCCGCCAGGTCCGGAAGGAAGCAACGGTAACGGGCAGTTTCGTGTGCAGTGAGCTTCCGGTGTCCGGCTTTATGGTTTTGTGAAGCCAGCCTGCGGTCTCCCGAAAATTCCCGATTCGAATCCTGCTCTTTTGTGGGATTTCTTCGCTGATGTGAAGGTGCGTTTGTAGTTCGCCTCCCGGCGGATTTGGGGGAAGCTTGTCTCACGGGAGTGAATGAGATGCAGACGGAGAATTTTGATGCGGGGAGGAGTCTAGCGCTAGAGGCGCTGTCGGCGGAAGCCGTCCTGAAGCAGATGGCAGGGCAGGACGCGAGCGTGCAGGTCGTGGCGTATGAGGAATTTGCGCCGCGGCGAACTGCGATGCGAGGTTTGGCTGCGGCGATTCCGCTGGCGCTCCTGCTCTGGACGGTGATCGGAGTGCTGCTCTGTGTTTTGGCGCGTTGAAGCTGGCGCAGCCATGAAGGGCTCAACGCACGATGTGGGGCTCTGACGCCTGAAACACTGGTCAAGAACAAGAGCAGAGTCAACTTGCCCACCTTAAACTCGCAGAGAAGGCGAGTTTAAGGTGGGGCACCTTAAACTGAATAGATCATGTCCAGAATCGATGGTGGTGGGAAGCCGATTGCGTGCTGATTCGACGGCTCAGGCGTGAGTGGTTTACATTCGCGTCGCAGTGGGCGACAATTGGCAGATTCCTTCTACCGGAGATTTGGGAGTTGAATACTAAGATTCGGGCCAAAATTACGGCTCTAGGCTCATTTGTACCTCCGCGTGTTCTCTCCAACTGCGACCTGGAAAAGATGGTTGCGACGACCAATGAATGGATTTTGGAGCGCACGGGAATTCGCGAAAGGCATATTGCCGATCCCGGCGTGGCGTCCAGCGACTTGGCGGTAGGAGCCGCACTGGATCTGGCGGCGCGTCACAATGTCGATCTGAGCACGGTGGATGTGATCATTGTGGGTACGGTGACGCCGGACATGATGTATCCCTCGACGGCCTGCCTGGTGCAGAAGAAGCTCGGGATTCCGCAGGCGTGGGGATTCGATATTTCCGCCGGTTGCTCGGGGTTCGTCTTTTCGCTGACCACCGGGGTGAAGCTGGTGGAGAGCGGCGCGCACAAGAAAGTGCTGGTGATCGGGGCGGATGTGAACTCCTCGATGATCGACTACACGGATCGGGCGACCTGCATTCTGTTTGGCGATGGCGCCGGGGCGGTGCTGCTGGAGCCGACAGAAGACGGCGAAGATCTGGGCTTTATCGACCACGTACACCAGGTGGAAGGTTTTGGTGGGGATTATCTATACCAGCCGGCGGGCGGGAGTTTGCATCCTGCCTCGCACGAAACCGTGGACAAGAAGATGCATTACGTTCATCAAGATGGGCAGCAGGTCTTCAAGTATGCGGTGAAGAAAATGGCGGAAGTTACGGAGCGGGTGCTGGCTAAGACCGGGTTGACCGGCGCGGATATCGACTGCTTTATCTCGCACCAGGCGAATAAGCGGATTATTACGGCGACGGCGGAGCGGCTGAAGATGCCGCGAGAAAAAGTGATCATTAACATTGAGGAGTATGGCAACACGACGGCGGGAACGATTCCACTGGCGATGAAGACGGCGGTTGAGACCGGACGGCTGAACAAAGGAGATACGCTGCTGATTGCATCGGTGGGAGCTGGGTTCACCAGCGGTGCGTCGGTGATTAAGTGGGCGTTCTAGGGCAAGAAAATGGGATGTGAGAGGTGCCCGCCGATGGCGGGCATTTCCGTGCAAGGAATTGGGCATTCCTGTTTAGTGAGTGCCTTGGGCTGTTTGCGCCAACCGTCGTCGGCTACAATGCAGCATTGATTTTGAATCGACGTAATGAGCACTGCAAATGATGGGAGCCAAACCATGCGCACGGTCGCGGTGTTCGTCGGCGGAGTAGCTTTGAGTTTCCTTGTAACCGCGATGCTGGTTGGCGCACTGATGCCCCACTATGGGGAACTCATTGTTGCATTGTTCAACACCCCGCCGAACAGTCCGAAGTGGCATGACCTGTGGATTCAGTGGCAGCACTTTACTCGCATCGGGGTGTACGTAATTGGTCCGTTGACCGGCTTGGCCGTTGGGATATTCGTTGGGATGGCTCAACGAAACAGGCCGGTGCCGCTCGCCCTGTGCTGCTTGGCCCCTGAATTCTTGCTTGGATTCCTTGGTGACCGAGCGAAGAACTGGTCAAATTCCATATCCGGCATCTTGTTCTACGTTCTTGATCAGTCCTATCCTTTCGTCGCCGCCGCCATTGCAGCATACCTTCTTCATCGGCTGGCACACCCTCACCAAGCCAGCACTGAATAGCTGACTATATATATATATCGCCAAGTAGCTCACAATCCTAACCAGAACCGAAATGAATACAACGTCAACGGCCCCACATAAGCCAAATGCGGGCTTATATGGGCCACCTGTCATACACATATCCAACAATTCCGAAACGGAAACGCCGTGGGGCATTCGGGAGGTCGTATTCTGGCCGGGGGTTGTGGCTTGGGCGCGGAACATATGTGGCGGGGACGGGTTCTGAATGAAAGTCGGCGGTGGCCGGAAGGCCATGTGTCCGCATCATTGTGTGTGAGGTAGAGACGAGATGAGGCTGTCACGCATTCTGTTTCCGGCATTGATTTGCTGCGCGATGGGGTTGAGCGCAGTGGCGCAGGATCAAACCCAAGCTCCTCAGCCGCCGCCGAGCGAGGCCGCTCCATCGGCAGCCCCTCCGCCATATCAGGCTCCTCCGCCGAATCAACCTCCGCCAGCGTATCAAGCTCCGCCGCCTGAGGCGCGGGAGTGGGTTCCGGACGGGATCGTGGCGCTAGGGCTGAACGCCACGTCGCGGACGGAATTTACGCTGGACCACTCGATGCTGGTGCTGGCTTCTAAGCTGGACAGCGACAACGAGGATCTGCGGCGGGTGATTGCGGGGGTGAATGGCGTTTCCGTACACAGCTTCCGATTTCCAGGACCGGCGTTTTGCGATCCGGTGATCATGGATTCGATCCTCCAGCAATTTCGCGAGGCGGGCTGGGAACACCTGGTGAGCAAGCACAAGAGCGACACGGGGCTGACGACCGACCTGTGGGTTCACCTGGACCGGGCAGCGATCCGCGATATTGCGGTGCTGTTTGTAGGGGTGAAGCAGGTGAACTTTGTCTCTGTGTCAGGCTCGATTACCCCGCTGGACCTGCTGCATCTGAGCGGTCACTTTGGGATTCCGCGGATGGATGGGGGAGTGGTGGTGCCAGTGCCGCCGGGGCGGTAGGGCTTGCCGACTGCAACATCGATGCAGGTGGAAAGGCTTGGAGCCGCACTGGAGATTGGCGCTGGCTCTTCACTTCGTTCAGAGTGACACCACAAATTCAAAGGCAAGGCAAGATCAACAACCCCACCTTAGCCGCATGAAACGCGGCGAAGGTGGGGGCACCCGCTGGCGCGGAATCTTCGCGGGTTGGGGCATCTGCGCAAGAACGAATCACGGCATTGCTAAGAACTAATCATGGCTGCGTGGTCGCAGCGAGGCCGCGGTACCACAGGAGGGTGCGGCTTAGACCTTCATGGAAGTCCACTTTGGGTTCGTAGCCAAGGGCGGCGCGGGCTCGCGAGATGTCGGCGAGTGAGTGGGCGATATCTCCGGCGCGCGGAGGAGCATATTCGACGGGGCCATCGTAGCCGGTGAGTTCGCGGAGGCTTTTGACGGCGTCGTTAAGGGATATGCGCTGACCGGTGGCGACGTTAAAGGTGCCTCCATAGACTTTTTCGGCTGGCGCCTGGATGGCTCGGAGGTTGGCGTCTACTACGTTTTCAATGTAGGTGAAGTCGCGGCTCTGGGTGCCATCGCCATAGATGACGGGGGTGCGGCCTTCGAGCATGGCGAGGGAAAACTTGGCGAGAACGCCGGAGTATTGCGATGAGGGGTCCTGGTGAGGTCCGAAGACGTTGAAGTAACGGATGGTGACGGTTTCCAGGCCGTAGACGCGGGTGAAGCAACGCATGTAGTGCTCACCGGCGAGCTTGCTGACGGCGTAGGGGGAGATGGGGTCGGGAAGCATGTCCTCGTGCTTGGGGAGCGTGGGCTGATCGCCATAACAGGAGGATGATCCGGCGTAGACGACGCGACGGACTCCGGCGGCGCGGGCGGCGATGAGGAGGTTGAGGGTTCCGGTGACGTTGGCGGAGTTGCTGGCGGCTGGCTGCTCAACCGAGCGCGGAACGCTGGCCAGGGCCGCCTCATGGAAGACGTAATCGGCACCGCGACACGCACGGGCGCAGGTTTCAGGGTCTTCGATGGTGCCCTCGATAAAGTCGATGCCGTGGAGATCCTCCAGATTGGCGCGCTTGCCGGTGATGAAGTTATCGACGCCGCGGACTGCGGCTCCCTGGTCGAGCAGTGCGCGGGCGATGTTGGAGCCGATGAAGCCTGCGATTCCGGTAACTAAGTAGGTGGTCATAAAGCGAGTTGAATTCCTCTGTAATTTGTGGTGCTGCCTCGGGTTCTAGCAGTGAACAATGTTGGGGGCGACGATGCCTTTGGTGGCGTTGCGGGTGTCCACCACAATTTGCGATTCGGCGACGATGCGGCGGTAATCGTAACTGCTGTGGTCGGTGACGATGAGTACGGCGTCGTACTGGCCGAGGTCGTCCAGCGAAGTGCAAGTCATGTTGAGATCGTAATGGCGGCCGCGGCCTACAGTGGGGAAGAACGGGTCGTTGTAGAAGACCTGGACTCCGGCTTTGCGGAGCAGTTCGATGATGGTAAGCGACGGAGATTCGCGGAGATCATCGACGTCACGCTTGTAGGCAAGACCGAGGACGAGGATGCGCGCTCCGTTGAGGCATTTGGACTGCCGGTTGAGCGCGAGCGCGGTCTTTTCGATCACGTAGTAGGGCATGCCCATGTTGACTTCGCCGGCGAGTTCGATGAAGCGGGTTCGGAAGTCGAACTGCTTTGCCTTCCAGGAGAGATAGAAGGGATCGATGGGAATGCAGTGGCCGCCGAGTCCGGGACCGGGATAGAAGGCCTGATAACCGAAAGGCTTGGTTTTGGCTGCGTCGATGACCTCGAAGATATTGATGCCCATGCGCTCGCAGAGCTGTTTGAGCTCATTGACAAGGGCAATGTTGACGCAGCGGTAGATGTTTTCGAGGAGCTTGGTCATCTCAGCCGTGGCGGGCGAGGAGACGGGCACGGTGCGATTGAAGATGCAGCCGTAAAGGGCCGAGGCGAGCGCGGTGGCGGTGGGTTCGAGGCCGCCGATGACCTTGGGAATATCACGGCGGGCAACCGTGTCATTGCCGGGATCTTCCCGCTCGGGGGAGAAGGCGACATGAAAGCCGGGCTCGCCGGGTTTACGGATGGCACGGAGGCCGGACGGATTGCCGGATTCGAGGATAGGGATGAGAACTTCCTCGGTAGTGCCGGGGTAGGTGGTGCTCTCAAGGATCACGAGTTGCCCGCTGTGGAGGTGCGGAGCGATGGCCTGAGCGGTCTTCTCGATGAAGCTGAGGTCGGGTTGATGATACTCGTCGAGGGGCGTGGGGACGCAGATGATGACAACATCCATCTGTGCGATCTCAGAGTAGGCGCTGGTGGCGGAGAATCCGGAAGCCTGGGCCTTGACGACCTCCGGGGCGGGAATGCGGACGATGTAGGAGTTGCCCGAGTTCAATGCCGCGACCTTAGCGGTATCAACGTCAAAGCCCGTAACGCGGAAGCGCTGCTCACTGAACAGCAGGACAAGCGGCAGGCCAACATAGCCCATGCCAATGATGCCGATACGGGCTTCACGGGAGGCAATGCGAGATTCGAGTTCCGGGGAAGGCGAGACGGATGGCGCCATGGCACGAACTCCTAAGGAGAACAGGATTCAGTAGTCATCGTAGCAAAAAACAGAAGCAGAGGAGTCAGGCTCCGGTGAAAAGCGGTATCGGAAGTTCGCAGACGAAGGGAGAGAAAAGCCGGAACTGAGCCTTGCCGGGCGCGGTGAGAGCCCCACGATCGTCAATAGAGGGCGGTTGTAGGCTACCCTCTGTGGATTTCCCAGGAACCTGACCTACTCAATTCCGCAGCCGCAGCCGGGCGAGGGAACGCGGACGCGGAGGAAGTCGGCGACGCGCTGGTAGGCGTCGATCTGGTTTTCGACGCGAGCGAAGCCGTGGCCTTCGTCCTCGTAAATCTTGAGGATGGCGGTGCCGCCGTGCTTCTTGATGGCCGTGGCGACCTGCTGCGCTTCGCTCTTGGGACAGCGGGGATCGTTGCCTCCGGCGAGGATCAGGAGCGGCGCTTTGACCTTGTCAATGAAATTGATGGGGGAGCGATCCTCCCACAGAGCCTTGTCCTTGACCGGGTCTCCCATGAAAAGCCGGTCGTATTCCTGGAGTTGGGGGTCCTCATTTTCGAATTCGGTGAACCAGTTGACGAAGGGAACGATGGCAACTCCGGCAGCCCACATTTCAGGATGGCGGGTGACGGCCATCATGGTGAGGTAGCCGCCATAGCTGCCGCCCATGACGATGAGCTTGGCGGGATCGACGAAGCCGGTGCGGCGCAGGAATTCGGCGGCGCCGAGGACATCGTTCAGCTCCTCGCCTCCGGCATCGCGGCGATTGCCTTCCTGAAACTCGCGGCCGTATCCGGTGCCGCCGCGATAGTTCGGCGCGATAACGAGATAGCCTTGATTGTTCATGTATTGGACGAAGCGGTTGAAGCCGTCCATGGACTGCGAGGCGGGGCCTCCGTGGATGTAGACGATGGCGGGATACTGCTGATTGCGAACGATGTTATTGGGGACATAAGCCCAGGCGGAGATGGTGAATTTGCCGTCGCGGCTGGGGTAGTGGATGAGGGTGGGCGAGACCATGCTGGAGGAGCTGAGTCCGGCGACAAAAGAGTTGGTGAGCTGGATGGATTGCTTCGACTTGAGGTCGAAGACATAGAGATCGTTGGGAGTCTTGGCGCCGCTATGGTTATAGAGCAGGCGTTGGCCGTCGCGCGTGAAGGGCGAAGGGGCACCGGCAAAGGCGTTGAGGCCCTCGGGGAGTTCGAAGCGGTGCACGTCGCCGCCGGAAAGGTTTGAGGAGTAGAGCGCCTCGCGGCCATCGACATTGGCGGACCAGACGACGGTGCGCCCGTCAGGGGAGAATCCGGTGGCGTGCATCTCCCACTTGTCGGCGGTGATCCAGGAGAGTTTTTTCGATGCGATATCGAGCAGAGCTACGTTGTCATAGCCGTTGGCGGCATTGCTGGTGAGCAGAAGAGTTTTGCCGTCGGGCGAAAAGGCGGCGGCGTGGAAGGTCTGGTCGCCGGAGTGAGGCGTGAGGTTGGTGGCTGCCTTGGTTGCGAGGTCGTAGAGGAAGATGTTGGAATCCTTGCCGCTGGCGTTTTCCTGGGTGTAGGCGAGCGACCGGCCGTCCGGCGACCAGAGGGGCGAGGTGTTTCCGAGGTGGGGCGGAGAGTTGCGGGTGACGTGGGTGGTGAGGCGCGAGGCTATGTCGATAATTTCAATTTCAAAGCTGGGCGAGGTCTTGTCCTTGGTCATGTAGGCGACCAGACGGGAGTCCGGCGACCAGGCGGGAGCTTCGTCGGCGGAATCAGGCGAGGCAGTGAGGTTGGTGACCTCGCCGGACTGCGGGCTGACGAGGAAGATGTCCCAGAGTTCGTTGCCATCCTTATCGCTCATGTAGGCTATCCACTTGCCGTCGGGCGACCAGGCGGGCATGGCTTGGCGCTGATCGCTGATGGTGAGCTGGGTGGGCCAGCCTCCGGTGGAGGGGATGGTCCAGAGGTTGTTGCGGCCGCTGATATTGGAGATGAATGCGACTTGTGAGCCGTCGGGTGACCAGATGCCGCCGCCGATCTGGCGGGTGCTGTAGAGCGCAGGGATGGAAAACTTCTGGAGGCTTGCAACGGTGGCGGACTGGAGCTGGGCTGGGTCGGTGACAGCTTGCGGAACGGGGAGAGACTGGGCTGCGGCGAGGGTGCTCATGCAGATGACGATAGCAAATGCGAGGCGCGGAAGCATGGGGGAAGTGTAACAAAGGCGGGAGGAGTTAGAGGGAGGACGTGCGGATTGGGTGGCGTCAGCTTTGTCTCTGAGCTAGGATGTTGCGCATGACCGTACAACAGTGGATCAATTTGCATCCGCTCTCGCTGCTGCTGCTGATTCCGACGTACATCGCGTTGGTGATGTGGGTGATCAGCCGTGCCGGTGGCTGGGCTCGGCTTGCACAGCGCTTCACGGCGGTTGAGCCGTTCGCGGGGGAAAGCTGGGGCTGGCAGAGCGCGCGTTTCCGTGGCTGGTGCAGCTACAACCATTGCCTGGTGGTGGGCGCGAATCAGGATGGGCTCTATCTTTCCGTGATGCCGATCCTGATGCCGTTGCGGTTCTTTCACCCGGCGCTGATGATTCCGTGGGGCGAGATAGAGGTGGAGACCGGGAAGATGTTATTTGGCATGTATGACACGGCACAATTCCGCATTGGCAGGGAAGAGCGGGTTACTGTGAAAATTTATGGAAAGCTGGTGAAGCGGGTACGTCAGGGCGCGGGTTCGGGTTGGCCGCTTTACAACATCGAGAAGATGCAAGAGCAGACGATGCAGTGAACCGAAATTAAAGCCCCACATCTGCTAAATGCGGCAGATGTGGGGCACCGTCGAACACCGTTTGGAAGAACGTATCCAGTCTTTACTCGTAGCGCAGCGATTCGGTGGGCTGCAGCTTGGAAGCTCTGTTGGCGGGAAGAAATCCAAAGAGCACTCCGGTGGCGCAGGAGACGACAAAAGACAAGATCACGGAATAGATGGAAATTGGAATTCGCAGGCCCACCTCCGGCGGAATCAAGGGCTCAAGGACGATCTTCACACTGACCGCGATCAGGATTCCGATAATTGCGCCGAGTCCGCTGATGATGAGGGCTTCGATAAGGAACTGGTAGAGGATCTCTTCCCGGCGAGCTCCGACGGCCTTACGCAAGCCGATCTCGCGGGTACGTTCGGTCACGGTTACCAGCATGATGTTCATAATCCCGACGCCGCTGATGATCAGCGAAATCATGCCGACGAGCATCAGCACGATGGTGAGGGCCATGGAGATTTTACGGGCGGCCTCGAGAATGGACGCAAGGTTTTGCACCAAGTAGACCGCACCGGGAGTGTGGCGGCTCTTGAGCAGGGATTGCACGGCGAGCGTCGCCTCCGGCACGTTGTCACCGGTGTCGGTCTGGGCGTAGAGGGTGCGGATGTAATCCTTGCCGGAATAGTACTTGATCAAGCTGAAGGGAATGAGCACGGATTGCGCACTGATCTCAGACTGGCCGAAAGTTGCGACGCGCTCACGAAAGACGGCGATCACGGTAAAGGTCTGCTCGCCGACGCGGAGCTGCCGCCCAATTATCGGTCCGGGGGGCAATTGCTTCGCCAGGTCCTGGGTAATCAGGCAGCCTTTGGCTCCGGTCTTCTGGTCGAGGTCGTCAAAGAAGCGGCCCTCGAGGATGAGAAGGTTGCGAATCTTCTGGAAACCTTCGGTGACTCCGATCAACGCCACCGGTTTTTCCTGGCCGTTGACGACGACGCTAGTGGCCATGTCATAGGTGCCCGCAACCTCGGCTACGTGGGGCAGATGCCGGATGGCCTCCAGATCGTTGAGGGTGATCTCATCGGCTTGCGAACGCGCGTTGGCGGTCCCTCCGGTATAGCTGGCGTAGACGATGTTGGAGCCCACGCCCTCGATCTGCTGCAGTACATAGGTTTTGCCGATCAGGGCAATGGTTACCACGAGCACGATGCACGCCGAGCCAATCACCACGCCCAGCATCGTCAGCGCGGCCTTCACCTTGTTGGCGCGCAGCGCATCGAGCGCTACCTGCCAAGTCTCACGGCTGATCTTCGCCATGTCTTCCCTTCAAATTCAATATTCTGACAGTAACAGTTTCCAGTCTCAGGGGTGCGCTTTGCAAGTGCGTAGGGTACTGTGGGATTCGGCTGCCCAGCCCACTGGCGACTGACGACTGTTCAGCGCGGCTTTTTCCCCATCTACCAACAAATGCTGCCTCGCGGTTAAAGCGGATGATACGATTCAGAATAGACTGCCATGCCTTTGAAAACACTACTCCTCAATCCGCCCTCGTTTGAGAACTTTGACGGCGGCGCCGGCTCACGGTGGCCGGCTACGCGCGAAATCGAATCCTATTGGTATCCGGTTTGGCTTGCTTATCCTGCGGGAATGCTGGAGGGCTCGCGCGTGCTGGACGCCAACCCGCACCACATCAGCGCAGAGCAGACCATCGAGATCGGCAAAGACTACGATTTCATGGTGCTGTTTACGAGCACACCCGGTTTTGAAGGTGACGTCAAGCTCTCCGGCCTGATGAAGAAGGCGAATCCGAAGCTCAAGATATGCTTTGTGGGTCCACACGTTACGGTGTCGCCAGACCATGCGTTGCAGCATCGGGAGATCGATTTTATTGTGCGCCGCGAGTTCGATCACGCGGTGGTGGAATACGCCAACGGCAAGCCACTGGCGGAGATCCTCGGCGCCAGTTTCCGTGGCCCGGATGGAAGGGTGGTTCACAATCTGGACCGTCCCGCGATTGAGAACCTGGATGCTCTGCCGCACGTAGTCGATGTGTATAAGCGCGATCTGGACGTGACGCGCTACAATGTGCCATTCCTGCAGCATCCCTTTGTGGCGCTGTACACAACGCGTGGCTGCCCGGCGCAGTGTACGTTCTGCTTGTGGCCCCAGACGCACTCCGGACACGCATGGCGCAAGCGCTCCGCCGACGATATCGCGGCTGAGATGGCGAAGGCGAAGTCCTACTGGCCGGAGGTGAAGGAATTCTTCTTCGATGACGACACCTTCAATATTCAGAAGGCGCGCACGATAGAGCTTTGCTCCAAACTTAAGCCGCTGGGAATCACCTGGTCGTGCACCTCGCGGGTGACCACTGATTTCGAGACCCTGCGGGCGATGAAGGACGCAGGCTGCCGGTTGCTGATCGTCGGCTTTGAGTCGGGCGACGAGCAGATTTTGAAAAACATTAAGAAGGGCGCCACGCTGGAGCGCGCACGCCAGTTTGTGAAGGACTGCAAAAAGCTGGGCCTTGCGGTACACGGCGACTTCATCCTCGGGCTTCCGGGGGAGACGCGGGAGACGATTCGCCGCACCATCGACTTCGCCAAGGAACTCAACGTGGAGACGATCCAGGTATCGGTGGCTCACGCCTATCCGGGCACCGAGTTCTACGATTACGTAAAAGACAACGATTTCATCATCAAGGGAAACGATGACATGGTGGACGTGAGCGGGCACCAGGTGGCGCACGTTCAGTATCCCGGCCTGCCGGCGGACTACACGATGGAGATGGTTCACAAGTTTTATGACGAGTATTACTTCCGGCCCAAGGTGTGGGTGCCAATCGTGCTCGGCTCGCTGTTCAGGAACGAGGACCGCAAGCGGCTCTACAAGGAAGCGAAAGAGTTTTTGACTCTGCGCAAATCGCGCATCAAGGCCGTGCAGGCAGCGAGAGCCAAGCAGGCGGCACGCGAGGTGGAAACGGCCAAGGTCTAAATCGATCGCTGGGTGGAAAATGTGGAACCGCACGGCGGGCTTAAGCTGTGCGGGGGCCCTTCACTTCGTTCAGGGTGACACCTCAAACAAAAACCTTTAAAACAAGAAGGCCCGCGCTCGACGCGGGCTTTTGCTTTGGTGAGTGAGAAGGCTAGTCGGCGACGAGGTTTTCGGCGCGGACGCGGTTGCGCCAGTGGCTTTGCACGAAGTAGACGATTCCGATCAGCAAGGCGAGCACGATCAGGGCATCAAAGCGATGCAGCCACTGCTTGAGGCGAGGATCGGTGTCCCAGCGTTCGCCGAGTTTGAAGCCGAAATAGGCGAGGGCATAGCACCAGGGCCAGGAGCCGGCAAAAGTGTAGAGATGGAACTTGCCGCGCGGCATGCGGGCGATTCCGGCAGGCAGGGCGATGAAGGTGCGCACTACCGGCAGAAGACGGCCTATAAAAACCGTGATGCTGCCGTACTTCTGAAAAAAGTGCTCGCTTGCTTCCAGGTCATGCCGGTTCATCAGGATGTATTTACCGAAGCGTTCAATGAGAGGACGTCCGCCGTAGGCTCCAACCTCATAGGCCAGCACCGAGCCGAGATTGCAGCCAATGGCTCCGAGAGTTGCCACCAGGGCGAGGGTGCTGAATCGTCCGGCGTAGACCAGGTATCCGGCGAAGGGCATGATGACTTCAGAGGGCAGGGGGACGCAAGCCGACTCAATGCCCATGAGTACCGCGATGCCGGGATAGCCGAGCGAAGAGATCACGGCCTTGATGAACGCGGCCAGCACCAGGAGAATGTGTTCGATCATGGAACCTCAAAACTCCATTTGTGGGTCCTGGGTAAAAACATAGCCAGGCAGGAGTAGCCCTTGTGGGGTTTTAGCAACCTTGACGCGACGGGTCTCCGCGGTTGCAGCCGACGCGTCGGCTGGGCGCAGCATCGCGAACTGCGAAAATACCTCGCTATAAAGCTTGGTGACCAGGAAACTTTGTCCGCTGGCTTCTTCACGCCAAACCTGTCCGAGTTGAATTGCCTTGACTGCCATAAGCACCAGCCTAAAGTTTAGTTTATGCCGGGTCAATGCCGAAACTCGGCGGATTGCCCGGCTACGTGCTTGCGGTCACATGACTATGGGCGCACCGGACGGCCGGTTTGCACCGGGCGGGTCCTGGGCAGCGCTCTCGGCGTCTTGCCCTCGAGCAGGGTGGATAACTCGCTGGCGGCACAGCGCAGGCCGACATAGAACTCGCCGAAGTTGGAAAAAACGCCGCTGACTTCATCGAAGCGCATCTCGTAGATCAGTTTCTTGAAGATTACGGGATCGTCAGCGAAGAGATCGACGCCCCATTCCCAATCGTCAAAGCCGATGGAGCCGCTGATGATCTGCTGCACCTTGCCGGCATAGCGGCGGCCGATTTTTCCGTGCAGGTCCATCTGGCGCTGGCGCTCCTCAATGGGTAGGGTGTACCAGTTTTTCATCTCGCCGCGGCGGCGATCCATGGGATAGAAGCAGACGTAGCGGCCCTCGGGCATCTGCGGAAAGAGACGGACATGCATTGCCTTGCGCTGGCGGTCTAAGGTCTCTTCGATGGCCTCGTTCCACGCGGGTGAATGGGGTTCGAGACCTTGCGCGCTCAGGGCGCGGTAGAGCTGGAGGGAGGACTCGTACAGTCCGAGCTCGATGACCGAGAGGTAGGAAGACGCCGGCTTCAGATATTCATTGAGTTCGAGCTGACTGAGGGCGAGTTGGGCTTGATTGAGGGCCTCGAAGTTGTCGCGAAAGTGGACGAAGAGTAAGTCGCCTTTGTGTCCGAACATGGAGAACAGCGCCGAGCCCGCAGGCTCACTCTCAGCCAGGAATCTTTGCGTTTCGGCGGTCACGCGGGCGCGGTCCTCGGCGCTGCTGGTCCGCCACTGGTTCCAGCGGAAACGGAACATCTGATGGAGTACCGCAGAACCCTCCAAGGTTAAGGGAACCGCTGGCAGCTCAAAGGTTTGGATGCTTACACCTTGTTCGCTCATAATGTTTTGGAATCCCCGAAGGCGATGACTACCCTAGTCTCCATTGTAACGCGGAGGGAAGAGCAAGGTTTCAAAGTTTCAGGGTTTCAAGGTTAGGAGACATGGCAACAATAAAGACCGGCGGAGGGCATTATTTCCCACCTTAGCGCCGAAAACTGCGGCGCGAAGGTGGGGCACCCAGCCTTTGTTCTTCACCCAGGCACAACCTCTGGTACCATCTCTGGCAGATATGACGACGCCGGTGAAGAAAAGTGCTGTGAAGACGTCCGCTGGTAAATCAGTCGGCGCCAAATCTGTAAGCGCCAAATACAACCCACTTGCGCCGGAGAGGATCAACGCAATCCTCGAAATTCTGGAGCGGAGATATCCGGATGCGCGCTGCGCCCTGCATCACGAGAATGCGTGGCAGTTGCTGGTGGCGACCATACTTTCAGCACAGTGCACGGATGTGCGGGTGAATATGGTGACTCCGGCACTGTTTAAGAAGTATCCGACCCCGGCGTCGCTGGCGAAGGTGGAACCAGAAGAGCTCGAGCCGATGATTCGGACGACGGGATTCTTTCGCAACAAGGCAAAGAGCATTGTGGGAGCGGCGCGGAAGATCGTCGAGGAGTTCGGCGGTAAGGTTCCGGAGCAGATGGATGAGCTGCTCTCGCTGCCGGGAGTGGCGCGAAAGACCGCGAACGTGGTGCTGGGTTCCTGGTTCGGGCAGGGTGTGGGGATTGTGGTGGATACCCATGTGCAGCGGATTTCGCGACGGCTGGAGCTGACCACGACGGGCGACCCGGGGCGCATCGAGCAGGATTTGATGAAGGTGATTCCGCAGGCGAAGTGGATTGATTTCGCTCATGAGGTCATCCATCACGGGCGGGCGCTGTGCACGGCGCGGGCTCCGAAGTGCGCGGAGTGCCCGTTGGAGACACTCTGCCATGCGGCGGACAAGACGTGGTCCACGGTGGAGCAGCACAAACTTGCAAAAGGAAAGTGAATCGAACGACGAGTAGAGGCGGGGCCGGCGCACGATCGCGGCTAGCTCGAAGGCATCTGAGCATCTATAATGCTTGGTTACGGTGTGGTGAGACATGCGCTTAATCCAGAATATCGCTGCAATCGCCAAGGGTATGAGCATCACCTTCATGGAGATGTTTCAGCCAACGACCGTCGAGAATTATCCGGATGGGAAAGGCCCGATGCGCGGGGCGGTGTTCCAGGAGCGCTTCCGGGGACTGCACGTACTCCAGCGCGATGAAGATGGGTTGGAGAAGTGCGTGGCGTGCTTTCTGTGCGCGGCAGCCTGCCCTTCCAACTGTATTTACATTGAGGCGGCGGAAAATACCGAGGAACATCGCATCTCCAGCGCCGAGCGCTACGCCAAGGTTTACAACATCGACTACAACCGCTGCATCTTTTGCGGCTACTGCGTGGAGGCGTGCCCGACCGATGCGATTACGCACGGTCACGGGTTTGAGTTGGCGACTTACAATGCGACAAACCTGGTGTATCGCAAAGAACAGTTGCTGGCGATCTCTCCGGCACACGAGGGCGACAACGCTCGCTTCAATGCGACCGACGCGGCGAAGATGCGAATGATTGAACGCTAGCTTCGGGTGAAGGAAGAATCCGGGTCAACCCCACATGGAGATGGGCTCGTCGGGCGGTGAGTTGTTGGCGACGTCGCTGCCGTCATTATCCGCAGCGTTGCTCTCTGCATGGTTCGCGTTTTGTTTCGTCTTGGCGGGGGGATCTTCCTGGTCCTGATGTGGAGGAGGAAATTCTCGCGATTCTTCGACAATCGCATTGGCATCCAACTCGTCTTCGAGCTCGGAAGCGCCTGCGATCAGCTTCTTGCGAACTTCGGCGGCACGTTTTGCGGAGTCGGCTTTCTCCGCGGCGACGGCGGAGTAGAGATTCAGCGTGTTTGGGGTGAGGTGGCTACCGTGAATGTGCATCGGTTATCCCCGCAGGTGTACGGGCAATCGTAGGGCCATCAGAAGCCGGACAGATTAGAAGATGCTTACCCGGAGCAACGGCCGTGAGGGCGCGATGCGGACGCAGAATCGAGTGGCAAGGCTTGTGTACGCCCCCGCCCATCCAATTTCAGCTATCCTAGTATTTTCCTGAAGCGAAAGGCTCTCGTTCCCGATGAGTGATTTTCTTACAACCGTAAGCGAGCGCGTGGTGGTTTATGACGGCGCGATGGGCACGAACATCCAGTTCCGCAACCTTACCGCCGACGATTACTGGGGCAAGGAAGGATGCAACGAACTGCTGGTACTCTCGCGTCCGGATGTGATTGCAGACATTCACGCAGCGTTCTACGGGGTGGGCTGTGATGTGGTGGAGACCGATACGTTCGGCTCGACGCGCATTGTGCTGTCCGAGTATGGGCTGGAAGACCGAACCAGGGAGTTGAACCTGGTGGCTTGCAAGGTGGCGCGCGATGTGGCGGCGCAGTTCTCCACCGCTGGGCGTCCGCGCTTTGTGGCCGGATCGATTGGGCCTACGACCAAACTGCCTTCGCTTGGACACATCACCTGGGATGCGATGCTGGCGGCCTATGTGGAGCAGGCCGAAGCGCTGATTGAGGGCGGAGTGGACGTGTTACTGGTGGAGACCTGCCAGGACATTCTGCAGGCCAAGTGCGCCGTGGCCGCCTGCTTTGACGCGATGCAGAAGGCGGGGCGGCGGGTTCCGGTACAGGTGCAGGTGACACTGGAGTCGACTGGAACGATGCTGCTGGGGACCGAGATTGGCGCGGCACTGACGGCTCTGGAAGTGTTCGACGTGGATGCGATTGGATTGAACTGCGCCACCGGACCGCTGGAGATGAACGATGCGGTGCGCTACCTGGGACTGAATTCGACCAAGCATATTTCCGTATTGCCCAACGCGGGGCTGCCGCAAAACGTGAGCGGGCACGCGGTGTATCTGCTGAAGCCGGAAGAATTGGGTGCATACCTCAAGCACTTTGTGGAGGACTACGGAGTGCGCATTGTGGGCGGATGCTGCGGGACGACGCCGGAGCATTTGAAGGCGGTGGTGGATGCGGTGAGCGGTCTGACTCCGGCGGTGCACAAGGTCGCGGCCACGGCGGCGGCTTCAAGCGCGTACACCATGGTGCCGCTCGACCTGGACCCGAAGCCGCTGATTGTGGCCGAAGAGATGAACACGACGACACGCATGGAGAGTTTCCGCAACATGGTGCGCGCGGGCGATTACGACGGCATTCTTACGCTGGCGAAAAAGCTGGTGAACGATGGTTCGCACATGCTGGACCTGTGCTGCGCGGTGGTGGGCGAAGACGAAAAAGCGTATATGAGTAACGTTCTGGAAAAGATCGCCACCAGGGTGCCCGCGCCGATCCTGATCGACACTACAGAAGCGGAGGTGCTGGAAGAGGCGCTGAAGCGCACGCCGGGCAAGGCGATTGTTAACTCGATCAATCTGGAAGATGGAGAAAAGCGCAGCGGGCGGGTGCTGCCGATGGCAAAGCGCTACGGCGCGGCGGTGATTGCGCTGACGATCGACGAAGACGGCATGGCGCTGACGGCGGAGAAGAAGGTTGCAATTGCCAAGCGAATCTTTACTTTGGCTGTCGATAAGTACGGAATGCGGCCGCAGGATTTGATCTTTGATGCGCTGACTTTGCCGATCTCGACCGGGCAGGAGGATTATCGCTCGGCAGGAGTGGAGACCCTAAAGGCGGTTGCCGGCATTAAGAAGGCGCTGCCGGAGTGCCGCACGATTCTTGGCGTATCGAACATCTCATTTGGATTGAACGCTTATGCGCGGCGGGTGCTGAACTCGGTGTTCATGCACGAGGCGGTGGACCATGGGCTGGATATGGCCATTGTCAATTACACGAAGATCTATCCGCTGTACAAGATTCCGGAAGCCGAGGTGGAACTGGCGCGCAAGCTGATCTATGGCGATCGCGGGGCGGGCGATCCTCTGCAGAACTATATGGCACATTTTGCCGCGATGAAGGGCAAGCAGGAGGTTGTGCCCACCGCGCACGCAGAGTCGCTGGCAGTGGAAGACAAACTGAAGTTCTGCATTATCCATGGCGAAAAAGGCGTGGGCGACGGCGCATCGCGGCAGACCATTGAACAGATTCTGGAGACGGCGCTGGAGAGCTATACGCCTCTGGAAATCATCAACACGATTCTGCTCGACGCGATGCGCACGGTAGGCGATCTGTTTGGTTCGCGCAAGATGCAGCTTCCGTCCGTGCTCGATTCGGCGGGAGTGATGAAGGCCGCGGTGGCGCATCTGGAGCCGAAGATGGAGAAGACCGAGGGCTCGCAGAAGGGAACCATGGTGCTGGCCACGGTGAAGGGCGATGTGCACGACATCGGAAAGAACCTGGTGGACATCATCCTCACGAATAACGGCTACAAGGTTATCAATCTCGGCATTAAGCAGGCGGCGGAGACGATTATCCACGCGGCGCAGGAGCACCGGGCGGATGCGATCGGACTGAGCGGATTGCTGGTGAAGTCTACCTTGGAGATGAAGTACGTCATCCAGGATCTGGAACTGCGGGGATTGAAATTTCCGGTGGTGTGCGGCGGTGCGGCGCTGACGCGCAAGTTTGTGGAGGACGATCTGCGGCGGGAATATACCTCCGCCGTCTTCTACGCAGAAGACGCGTTTGCCGGCTTGCACTCGATGGAAAAGCTGAGCGGAGCCGAGCGCGAGGAGACGATCCAGGCGGGCTCGGTGGTACGCGAATTCGCGCGCGTGAAGGCGGTGTCAGATGCGTCGCTGCCAGATGCGCCGCGGGATCCGATTCCGCAGGCGGAGATTCCGCAGCCGCCATTCTGGGGCGTGCGTACGGAGCGCGCTGCGGATTTCGAGCTGAAGACGCTGTTCGAATATATCAATCCGACGGCGCTGTTCAAGAACCAGTGGCAGCTCAAGACGGCTTCGCAGCAGGACTACGCAAGGCTGGTGGAAGAGAAGTACAAGCCGATTCTGGCCGCATTGGAACAGGACGCAATCGACAGCGGCTGGTTCGATCCGCAGGTGGTATACGGGTACTTCCCATGTCAGTCGAAGGGCAACGATCTGATCGTGTATGCACCAGCGCCGGGATTGACCCTGGAGAATTTCCGCGAGGCGAGCCCATGCTTCGACGCCAATGTCGTGGAGGCTGGAGGCGCGCTGGCCGCAGACTTGCCGGAGCTGTTGCGCTTCACCTTTCCGCGCCAAGCAGACCCGGAGGGGCGAAGGTTAAGCATTTCAGACTATTTCCTGCCGCGATCCAGCGGGCGCGCCGACGTGATCGCACTGTCGGTGGTGACCATTGGCGCGAAGGCGAGCGCGGAGACACAGAGACTATTCGAGCGCGGCGAGTACACACGCTATCTGTATCTGCATGGGCTCTCGGTGGAGACCGCGGAGGCGCTGGCCGAATTTCTGCACCGGCGCATTCGGCAACAGTTGAACATCGCACATGAGGACTCGACCTGCATCGGCGATCTATTCCACCAGAAGTATCGCGGCTCGCGTTACAGCTTTGGCTATCCGGCGTGCCCGCACATCGAAGATCAGACGAAGCTGTTTGCGCTGCTGCGGCCAGAGGAGAACATCGGCGTGCGGCTGACCTCGACCTACCTGCTGGAGCCCGAGCAGAGCACCTCGGCGATTGTGGTACATCATTCGAATGCGAAGTACTTTGTGGTGTAAGGAAAGGCGGCGTGCGTGCGGGTGGCCTCTCGCAGGTGACGGAGGGCAATACAATTTGTTACACTCGCAAGGCGGGCGGAAGCCCGATCTGCACCGCGGAGAGGTGGCAGAGTGGCTGAATGCACCTGACTCGAAATCAGACGTGGGGGTAACTCCACCGGGGGTTCAAATCCCTCCCTCTCCGCCAGATAACTCCTTTATAATCAACACGAAAATAGACATAGTCGGGAAAATACACGAATTGTACAAGTGGTGTACAAGCGATGTAGGATTCCATTCATGGATTTCACCGTCTATACCCGGCACAAAGCAGGCTGTTCTCACGATGGAGACCGCCACTGGCGTCGCTGTAAATGCCCGAAGTGGCTCTACGACTCTTCTACCTGGAAACGGGTATCTGCGAAGACATCAAGCTGGGAGCGGGCTGATACGCTGGCAAAGCGGCTCTCGGATGAGATGGCGGCAGGGCCAGCAGCGCAGGTAAATGCCGCGGAGCCGGAGTCGGCTCCTGCCGCAGAGTCGGCGATGACGTTGAAGCATGCCATTGATCTGTATCTGGAAGACAAACAGGAACAGCAGGCCGGCGACGCGCTCACCGGAAAGCTGACCCGACTTCTGAAAGTCCGGCTCGTACAATTTTGTACAAATGAGAAGACACCCCCGATATCGGGAGTAAGGTTCCCGGTAACGGCGATCAAAGACATTTCCCTGCGTCACCTTGAAGAGTTCAGAAAGACCTGGTCGGGAGTAGCGCTTACGAAGAAGAAACAGCAGGAACTGCTTCGGGCGTTCTTTGGCTACTGCCTGAATCACGGCTGGATTCGTATCAACCCCGCGAAGCTGCTCACGAAGATCAGCGTCGATTCGACGCCCACTGACTATTTCATGCCGGATGAGTTCGAGAAGATCTTGGCCGCTTGCGACACGTATAGGCCGACGGCAAAGGAATTGGCGCCGCGTCGTGAGAAGGTCAAGGCACTTGCGCTCCTGATGCGATGGTCAGGACTGCGGGCTGGAGATGCCATCAAACTCGAACGCATACGTCTGACGGACAATAAGCTGCTGCTCCGCATGGAGAAAACGGGAACACCGGTATGGTGCCCGATCCCGCCGGATGTGGCCGAACTTCTCCGCGGCACGGAGAACTCGAATCCGAAGTTCTTCTTCTGGAGCGGAAACGGTACGGCAAAGAGCATTTACGGGGATTGGTGGCGCACGTTCAAGTCTGTCTTCAAAGAGGCCGAGCTCGGCAAGCGGTGTCACCTTCATATGTTTCGCGACACGTTTGCAGTTGAGCTCCTGCTGGCCAAGGTGCCAATAGAACAAGTCAGCGTTCTGCTCGGCCATAGATCGATCCGGGTGACGGAGAAACACTACGCACCTTGGGTTCGTGCGAGACAGGAGCAACTCGAGGCAAGCGTACAGCAGGCGTGGGCGGGTAAGCCGTAGACAATCGCGCGCAGGCAACGATGGCCGGGTCCCGGCCTTTCATTTCCCCCTGGCTCGAAGGCGTGCATGAACTCGTCGAACGACCCTCTCCGGGATCATCAAAGTGATGTACCGGCGACATGACCGTCGATCGCCTTTTCCCACGCGCAGAACATCGGGTTCATTCTCGAAGATTTGGCGAACCTTGTCGACACTCAAGCCCCAGATCTCCGCGATCTCCTGAACTGAATAGTGCCTGTCGAACTCGATGCCGCGGTCTTCGTGTTGGGGTTGCTGGAACGTGCGACACGGATGCTCCCCCTGCTTCCGGAGGTTGGCGGCCTTCATGCTATCTTGCGCGGCCCGCAGGGTATCTGAATCCATGGAGTTCTCCCTTGTCGCTGAGAACTCACCCACCGGATCGGGTCGTCCATTCCGCGAATGGCCCTAAGATCGGCCCGATTCAGAATACCTGACGCGAGGCCAGCATCAAAGCATCGCCGAGACCATGTACCAATGTGACCTGGACGGGCTGGAGGAGGTGTGCACCGGGACAGGCAACCCGCATAAGCAGAGTATTGCTTCGTTATCTGTGAATGGAATGGACAGTCTCGGAGAGGGCCGCTCGGCGGCCCTTTTTAATGATTGCTAACAATGAAAAAAACAGATCGATGTTTCTGGAGGTGGAATTTCCTCGATAATTGGCCACAAGGTTTCTGATCTGGGACGAAGCACCTTAGAAAATGCATTGGACTAGTCGACCGCGTAGAAATAGAACACTGCTCCAGACCAGATCTCAAAGGGCTTGCTAGGCCTTTTGGGCTAGGTCCACCCCCCTTCTGAATGGCAGGTTAGCGGGTCTGGCTTCGGGGCATTGTCGTTCGTTGTTTCTTTTCTACCTTCTTGGTGATTTGCTCTGACAATTGAAGAATCGCCGCGGCGTCCGTATCTGCCCGAGCCGCTTCACAATATGTCCGCAGCCAAACGAGGGTGTCGCCGTCCGGACTCTCCCCCATCTTGGCAGCGAGCCGGTCAGCCTCGGCGCGAAGGCTCCCGGCCCAGCCATGCAGGCCGTCGGCGGAACGCTTCATGAATTCTTGGCAGGCCTTCGTATCACCGTGCAGCCAGGCGAGACAAGCAACGCGGAGGATCGAATCGAGGTCGGTGTGTTCCGTTGCTAACTGCTCGCTCCATCCCTGTGTCAGCGACTTAGTGCCTTTGGCGGTAATCGAGAATTTTCGGCTTCGGCGGGCGCCTTCTTCTGATGTTTTTACGAGGCCATCGTTTTCAAGCCGAGCCAGGACCGGCACCGTGCTGCCCAGCGACAGACCGGCTTTGGTCTTCAACTCGTATGGAGTCGCGAGGCCTTGCCGCACCATCGCGAGAACGAACAGTTCTAGACTAGTTCTCATGGTCCGGATTCTCCCATCGGTATATTAGCGCTATATCCTTGATTTTCAGAATGATTCTGTTGATTAGGGGCGAATGGCTTAGACGCAACGCCGGATGGCGCGCACTGCGATCCAAAAGTCGGAAGAACGTAAGCGTCTGAGCAACGCACCTGTTTTGTCGCGCGAAGTTGTGATGAAGTTTGAGGATGAGCGAAGAGCAGGTTATGCCGGTACGGCATCGGCGTCGCAGTTCAGCGGAGATTCGGCAGTTGGTGGAAGAGTTTGTTCAGAGCGGTTTGAGGCAGAGCGAGTTCTGTCGCCAACGCGGAGTGGTACTGAATACTCTCAAGCGTTATCTGAAGCAGGATAGGAAAGCCCATTGGGGGGCGCAAGCTGCGGCGCGCTGGTTGCGGTGGAAGTGGTGGCGTCTGGGCTGGCGCAAGCCCCGCAGGCGGACAGCAGCTTGGCTGTAGTTCTCAGTTAGCGCAGGATCGAAGTTGGCGAGCGCTTTGACGCAGCGACGCTGGCGCGATTGGTGACTGTGTTGGAGAGGTTGTAAGCAGTGTTCGGCTTTGGTGCGGCGACGCGGATTTATCCGGCGCCTGGTGCTACGGACATGCGCAAGAGCTTCGAGGGTCTGTATGGACTGGTTCGCTACCGGTTGCAGTGCGATCCTCTGAGCGGCGACCCTCCTTGCGTTCAAGATCATCGTAACTCCGAACTCTATGGCACTCCGCGTCCCCGGCCTGCCGGTTAGGAGCCGCGTTCCGGATCTGTTGCAACATTTCATCCGTGGGCGGAAGCGGGCAACCCAGACACCATGTTCCTTTGCGAGCGGTGGCGTCCCACGAACCTGGCGCAGATTTATCTGTTCGCCGGGATTTTCCATTGCCAAAGGCGTCGCAAGGTACCAGATGCAGCTCATCCCGCAGCGGCTTGGGGATAACGATACGGCCAGCTTTGCAAATGGCGGCTAGCGACACGTGTGTTGGGTCCCCGTGATGGTCGGCAAGGCCTTATTCGCGGTATGCGCATTACGGTCGGCATGATTTCCGTCCGATCGGTGCAAGTAACACCGTTCCAACTATCCCTACCTTGATCACGACGACATTATTGTATGCAGGCGGTTCGCTATGACGCCTGGCGCGCAGAAGAGCGCGAGATTATGCTGGCCACCGCAGGAAGGTTGCTCGAAATCGTAAGAAACGGTCGAACTTCTGCACCCTTCCAACAGTTCACAATCACTCGCCCCGACTCACTGAGACGTATTGTCCTGTGCCAGAAATCCAGGGGTAGAAACACCTGCCGGATACCAGTTAGCCTGATTCTGTTCAATCAGAGTCGCGCTAATCCCGTTTGCTCCGTTCGTACTGAAAATTGTCTGCATATGTGGCACGACATTGTCTCGAATCAGCAGGCCCGAAACTATGCAGCCATACCCGTCAAATATTCCCACTCCCCCCAAATTGTTATCCACTGAAGGCGTGATGAGGTTCCCTGCTCCGACAGCAATGGTATTGCGTAGGACATCGGTATTCATCACCGAATTAAAAGCTGCCGGGCCTCCGTATGGACCATATGCCCAAATTAAAATACCATCTCCCGAATTTGTCAGGATATTGTCTTCAATCACAGACTCTAAGGCATTGTCACCTAAATTAATAGTAGTCCCAAGAGTATTTGAAAACTCGTTGTGAGCAATCGTTAAATTTCGTTGGTATGCGGAAATGAGAACCACTGACGTTGAATCGGGGATTACCGTCCACGGAGTTACGAGATTGATTGTCCGACCACTGTAACTCTTTAAGAGAGAATACTGACCCACACCAGTTCCAGAGATGATTGCGATGCTGGATGCTTGCGGATTCGTCGTTCCCGTCCAGATCCAATCAGGATCATCAGCCAGAACCAAGTTGCTCGACGTGCTCGATGCAATCGGGCCAAGGTAAGCCCCTGCACCCCCGTCGGTTGTAATTATCTGCTGATCTCGTGTGCCCATATTTTCAAACGTGTTGTAGCCGAAGTAAATGTCTTGAGAAAGGGCAGATGGGCCAAACGCATTGAACGCTCGACTTATACTCCACCCGCTTCCTCCGGACGAACTGTCCGTTCCCTCGCCAAGTGGATTTTGTGCGTACGTCGCGTTATTTTCGAAAATTGCGTTTTGGCTGTTTTCGAATCCACCAGGAGCTTCCCAGTCTGTAATAAAGCGATTCCCCGAAATAATGCTGCCGTCTCCGAAACACACAAAAAAAGATGAAACAAATACGGAATTATATACTTGGATATCTGGTCCGGAGAGTAGAAACATCTGATTCGAGCCCTGCTGGACGTCCGATGACTCAAAGTCAATATTATTGACAAAGAGATGACCTGAGGTCAGGGGACTCCCGGTTTTACTGTCAGACGAGGTAAGAAGATAAGGAGCAGCCGGTGCTTTCAAAGAAAGATCGGTCAAACCAAAATATTGGGGGACCGTGAACCAAGCCAGTGGCGGAGCCGCTCCCGGTTGACCAAGGAATTGCGTCGATGCGGGTGATGATCCAACAAGAACCTCATAGGAATGCGGTGTGACCCCTCCAGTCAACACAAAGATACCCGCCGGGATTGTTATGTAGACAAGATGATTCGAACCAGCAGCCGGTGCATTGTCATCCAGGCAAGATTGAAGTAGGGCTGTGTTATCAGTCTTTCCATCTCCTACTAGGCTAGGGCAGGTGGCATAATCGACGGCCAACGGCGGTGCCGGAAAGATAGTGATCTGGCTCGCCGGACTTGACGATACGCTCCATGGGACACTTCCGACCCAGACATTGTATGTTCCCGGAGCAAGTGTGCTGGGTACGTCTGCCTCGATAGAGTTCGTGTCCACCTTAGTTGGAGCCAGTGGGTAATTCGTACCGTTTAACCCTTGAAGAATAATCTGGCTAGACGGGAGAAAGTTCTTTCCAAAAATCCTTAGTATCCCCCCGGGCTCTACACCGCAATCATGTACTTTGTGCTGAAGAGCTGAGTTGGAATCGGTGGTGGAAGGAACTCCCACAATCCAGTTCATCGAGGGTACGTTTGCCAGGGCAAGAATCGGCGGTGCCGAAGGATCATCAATCTCAAAGCCGTAAATTCCTGCGGGAAATTGCGCTGGAATGATGAATGAAAGTCCGGTGGTACCCTGCTGTGTTGTAGGAACTACTGTTGTACTCTGTTGCACTACGGACTGCCAATCGATGGTTCCAGGAGGAATCACGGATACTCTTACCCTCTTCATTGCATTGGTGAAAGCACCCGTCATTAAGACCGATTGCCCAGGTCCAGTCTCCCTAGAGATCCAGAAGATTGTGTTTGAACTATAGTTGGGCGTTCCAATTAGTTGTGTGCCGTAGTTTAAATTGATAAAAACGGGATCGGACCCGACACCCCAATTACCAGTCGAGGATCCCGTATTCGGATTGGCACAACCGGCAAGATCGACAAGCGAAATAGGAACAGTGGACACAGGTCCGTCCGACTGTAAGACAGCAATACTGAACGGCATTGATTTCTCGGGATCATTGGGGTTTTGCAGTACAAGCGACGCTTGAGATGCTCCGCTATGGAGCACGCCGGTGATTGTCGCGGTGGACGCGCTGACGTAGTTGAATGTCACCGGGTTGCCATTGAGAAACGCCGTGGTCTGAGGAAGGAAATTACTCCCGCCGATTTGGAAATTCACTGAACCCGGCGCTATAACGTCTTGGGTGGATGCTGTGATTACTGGCAGAGCGGGCAGTAACTGAACAGTTGTGGTCGAAACTACTGGGTTGTTCCCCGAGAATTCTGCTTGGACGGTGGCCGCAGTCGGTGCGTTTAACTCTGCTGGTGCCGTATAGAGTCCGTCTGGCAAGATGTTCCCGGTACCGGAAGGCTGCACTGACCAAGCGATCCCGGTTGATGTCACTAAACCGTTGAGGCTGGCGCTGAACTGATATGTCTGGCCTGCCCTTAAGGAGGGCGGCGCCGTTATAGTAACGGACGCGTTGGAGACCGTTTTTACGCCCGCACCACAACCTACGAACATCGCTGCAGCTAAGTGGATCATCCATACGACCTTAATGCTCCTCAAAAGAGGATGATTGTGAAAAAGACGGGCCATGATCTTCTCTCCCTTGAGGAGAACTTCGACCAAGGCCGGGGCAATCTTTACCTGACACGCATACGAATTTGGCAGGTTTGCGGAGGCAATGGGACAGATCTCCGGATTTGGGGAACATGCACGTCTTCCGCCAAGCTCGGCGAATAGATAATGCCAACATTCCCAATGGTTTATTGGAACTATCGATGCTCGACATATCTCGTCTCTGGATTTGAGAAGTTGAATTCCCGGATCGCGGACACTGAACATGCCCCTGCTGGCACCCCGGAGGTGAAACGTAGCATCCAACCCACGAGCTACCGTTCTGCGCTCGTACGTTCGGCTTCTCTGTCAGAATTCGTAGCCTGATAGCTTCGGTCCGGACTGTAGTCGCACACGAGTTGAACCATGCGTTGCCGCTTTTGCTGGCCGCATCTTGGACGTCGACACGGTGTTTGCTAAGCGTAGTGCAGGACCACACGTGCCGGATCCGCGCCCTTTTCGGGATGGGCTCATCGCCGCCACCGCCTTGGTACATAGCATGCCCGTTCGTAACCCGCAACGTGCCTGCAAACGTGAGTTTCTCAATTGACTCTCAATTTGGCCCGTTGTACACTGCTGGAATTAAAAGCAGTAATATAAGTTCCGTTCCCCCTTGCGACAACTGGGTCCCCCTGCGGAATGAACCGTATCCGTCAAGAGCCGCTTTGTGCGGAGCTGTGGGACATTCGAGGCCGGAAGTGATAGACCCAACGTGAGATCGGAGAATTAAATGCAGACTGCTAATCGTTCTTCCTTTCAGTTATCCATTATCACGCTGACGTTGGTGGCGTTTTTCGCGCTCGGCATTCCTATGTGGGGACAGGAAGCCCCAGCGATCACCGTAGGCGATGTTCGAATCACCGGCCTAGTTGACGATTGGAGCCACCATCACCTTGTCTTCTCCAATCCCGGCACGGCCGACGAAGCGATCAAGAACGGCACCTACGAGCAGTGGCTCAAGATCACAAAAGATCCGCGCTACATCATGCACCAGTTGAAGCGAGGGCTTCCCGCGCAGGGGCTTGCATCCGAGGCCGTAGCCATGAGGGCAAGCCAAGCCGTGGCAATCGCCTCGATGCAGGCGCCGCGTGGACCGCAGGCACCAAGCACCAAGCCCGCGACAGTCAAGAAGGACTGGAGCATGGGCCTCGGCGGCTATCTGGGAGCGGGGCAATACCCCGCCAAGTACAACTTTTCCACCACAACGGCAAGTTGCAGTGATTACGTCGTATATCCCACTGGGCTTGCTGGCAGCGCCACCCAGGCCACTGTGGTTGCCTACGATAACATTTACAACAACACCACGTGCGCGGCCTTGGGCTCGGTGCCATCCATCAACTGGGCCTACAATACGGGCGGAACCAGCAAACTTTCGCCCATCCTTTCTTTCGATGGCACGCAAGTCGCGTACATCCAACTCAACACCAGCAATCAGGCGAGCCTGGTGCTGCTGAAACCGGGGCCGAACGCCACCGGTCGCACTGTCGCCGGAAGCCTTAGCGCAAGCAGCCCCAACGTAACCATTACGTCAGGGACGTTTACCTCGACCGACGTGGGGGCACAGATCACTGGAACAGGTATAGGCAGTGGGGATACCATCGCCAGTGTACTCAGTTCTACCACGGCGAACCTAGCGACGGCCCCGACCGCCCACACAAGCGAGACCCTCACCATTGTCGCCGAGACGGCCGCCGCTCCCGGAGTTCCGACGTCCGTAACCAACGGCAGCTACCGCGGCTGTACCGCGCCCTGCTACACGACAATCGGCTTGAATGGCAACCCCAATGACACCAACTCGTCGCCGTTCTACATCTATGGCGGCGGACTCGACACGATGTACGTAGGGGACAACAGCGGCAAGCTGCATCAATTCACAGGCGTGTTCTACGGGACGCCAGCCGAGAATACCACCACGGGCGGCTGGCCCGTGACGGTGAGCGCGAACATATTGACCTCGCCGGTTTACGATTTCGTCTCTACGCTTGTCTTCGTGGGAGATTCCGGCGGCTACCTGTACTCTTTGACGACGACGGGCAGCTCCAGTCAAACCAAGACGGCATCAGCCGATCTTACCGTTACGGGCAGCACTGGCATCGTGGACGCGCCGCTCCTCGACTCTATGCCAGCAACCCCGGAGGTGTACGTGTTCGCGGGCGACACCGACGCCGTTTACCAGTTCGCCACCAATTTTGCGAGCAGCAGTGGGGGCATCCAAGAGGCCGTGGGTTCATCAGCCACGACAACCAAGGTATACGCTGGAGCGTTCGACAACCTGCATTACGATATAGCCGGGGGAGCCGGGGGGAACCTCTACGTCTGCGGAGCTCATAGCACCGGCACCACCCCCCGTTTGTATAAAATTGTAATGAACTCGACCTTTACGGGTGCCGTCAGCAACACTACTACGGACCCCGCCGGCGGTGCCGCGACATGCTCACCGGTCACTGAATTCCTGGGTTCCAAGGCCAACACCACGCTCGGCGCAGCAATCACTTCAACAACCGCGACCTCCATCACCGTTGCCTCAATCACGGGCATCGCAAATGGCGACTACCTCCAGGTCGACTCGGAGATCATGCTCGTTACCGCTGCCCCCAGCGGTTCGACTGTGACGGTGGCGCGGGGACAGCTTGGAACAGCGGCAGCTACTCACTTGAACGCGGCAGCAGTACAAGACATTCAGGACTGGATTTTCCTGAGCGTGACGGCTAATGGCACCGGAAACGGTTGCACCGGCGCCTGCCTCTACAACTACAGTGTCACTACTGGCGCCGTTCCGGCCAATGCGACCACTGGGTTGGCTGCGACCGGCGGCACAAGTGGGATCATCATCGATAACTCATCCACCACAGCTGGCGCATCGCAGATTTATTACACGACGCTCGGGAGTTCAACGTGCGCGGGCAATGGTACCACGGGTGCCACCACAGGCGGTTGCGCTATACAGGCGTCGCAATCTGCTCCGTAAGCGGCGATACCAAGGCTCAACCGTCTGCGGCCGGAGGCACCGGCGGCTGCGCCATACAAACATCACAATGGGTGTCATAAGCGGCGCACTCCACGGCAGCCGCCATTATTAAAGCTGACGGCTGCTGTGGTAAGAATAATAAACTGCACTTGCGATAAGTGAACCAGGGGGGGAAATGGCAGAATCACCAGAAGCGGGGCGGCTGCAGCAGCGGGAAGCCACCCAGCCATCAGAAGAGGCGAAGTGCCTACAGAATCAAAAAGGCGAGCAGCCAAAGGCGAAGAAGCCATACATCAAGCCCGCATTTCGGTCTGAAAAGGTATTTGAGACCATGGCGCTGAGCTGCGGCAAAGTGCAAGTCACCCAGCATCAGTGCCACTCCAACCGGAAAAGCTCTTGATCGCAATTTGAGGTCTGATGGATGAGCGCACCGATCTCCGCGACGCGGTAAAACGCAGTCTGGTGGTGGAGACGGTTCGCTCATTTGGCCAAGTCCAGTTGAAGGTCACCGGAACCAGCATGCTTCCCTCGGTGTGGCCTGGCGACACCCTGACCGTAAGCCGATGCAACACTGAGGATTTGGTTCCTGGCCGGATTGTGCTGTGCTTCCGCAATCAGGGATTTACTGCACACCGGCTGGTTGGCAAAAGCGGGAATGGCTTTATCACCCGCGGCGACTCTCTTTGCGACTATGATCCCCCGTTCCAGGAAGATGAGATCCTGGGAGAGGTGGTTTCCATCCTCCGCGACGGCCGCCGTATCGATCCTTCCCCAGCTTGGTGGCATGGCGCGGGACGCTGGATATTACGGCGGTCGCAACTGTCTATTCGCGTGCTGCTCGGTCTGAAACGGCGGCTGTGGGCTAAGCCGGTTTCACCACTTTCTCTATTCTAGCGTTGATCCGCCAGGATAGGCGGCACTGGACATCACCTCATCCGGTATGCAAGATGAAACCATGAATTAGGTCAGAGGACATTAGTGACTGTATGAGCCCCATTTACGTAGCTCGTTCATCTGAGGTCGCGGCCCGCATGTTGGGCGATGAAATGATGATCATGTCGGCGCGTGACTCCACCCTATTCAGCCTAAACGAGACTGCGGCAGCAATCTGGCTGGCCGCGGATGGCCGGACACCGCTCTCCGAAATCATCGAGCGCACAGTGTGCTCCAAGTATGAAGTCGCGCCAGAAGAGGTTTTGCAGGACGCCGAAGACTTGGTACGGGAGCTGGCGACACAGGGCATCCTGCGAATCTCCGATCAACCCGTTGCAGAACCGGCCCCATGAGCCTGATGCAGTAAATGAGCCGCCGAGCGCTGACCCTCGGGTTCCATTGAGCATCCACGTGGACCTCACCTATCGTTGCAATTTATGGAAGGCAACATGCGCGGACCATCTTTGGCGGACTGCGAGAATTCTTACGCCCGCACGGGCATTCCCCGTGAGGAATATGTTCGCAAAGATTCCGCCATCACGGCACCGGAACCTCTCGTGATCCCAGAACTTTCACTCGCCGTTGCTCGCTGAAAGTTTAGCCAGATTCAGCAAAAATCCGATGATGTAGGTACTGAAGGGAGGGGATTCCCAATTCACTGAGAATTGCTTTGTTGTTTTACAACAGCACTGGGCTTACATTCTCTCAAGGGCTAGCCCCGCAAGTTCTGCAGTTAAGTCATTCTTCGCTGCATTTACGTTCACCAACAATGTGAGTTTCTCGATTGACCCGAGAGCTGGAAACGTTCTAGGATTGCGCCAAAGTAAGCTCGTAGAATTATTCCGCGTCCCTGGCCTTCCGGTTCGGAGCCGCGTTTCTTCAAGTAGAACTGGGCTAAATACAAACACCTCGCCGTACTGGAGCGTCCCGATGCGATGCACACTGAAGACATTATCGACACCCATGAGTTCTCCGCGCGGTATGTGTCTTAACATGGTCTTGTATATGACGCTCGTGGGGGTCGTAGGATTTAGTTTTTCGATGCGCGCACAGAACACCTCCAATCCGGGCGTTGCGAAGCCGGTGGTGGATCCGGTCGTGCACCAGAATGTCAGGGATTGGATCATCCAAGGGCGGGGATTGCCCGACGATTGGAGTCACCACCATCTCCATTTCTCCGATCCCGGTACCGAGGAAGACGCGTTCCGGAAGGGCGCGCACGAGCACTGGCTGAAAATTGTCAACGATCCCCGCTTCATCATGGAACAGATCAAGCGCGGCAAGGGGACGGCGGCGCTTGAAGGAGCAGATGTTTCGGCAGCCAGCACGCCACGCGCGGAAGACTCCTTCAGCAGCGCCGCGTTTGGCCGTGGACCGTGGACGGTGGCCCCCCCACTGCTGAAAAAAGACTGGAGCGTGAACATGGGCGGCGCCTCCGCGGCCCAGATCACTGCCGAGGTCAACTCCAACAACGCCACTGGCGGCTCCACGGTGGTGGTTAACGGCGCCAGCACGGTGACCTTGACGGCCAACACGCCGACGGCAGAACAGGAAGACATCAACTTCGGTTCCACCGAGCCAGCGAATGGCGCATACGTCACCCTCGGTCCCACGGGCTCTACCATGCAGTACACCTTTACCACGTCCAATGTACCCAGCACTGTGAGCTCCGGCTGTACGGTTTATTCGGGTTCTGGCAGCAGTGGCGCTACAAACTTGTACGATGCCATTACCCTCAGCGGAAGCGCCGGTGTCCATAGTTACATGTGTGCCAGTGGAGTCACGGCGAATAGTGCGATCAGTACAACGAATTCGAGTGTATCCGGCAGCGAAATTAAGCTATTCGCAGAGATCTTAGGGTCCACGGGGTTCTCCTTCTCCACTACCGGCACGACAAATTTCACTTTATCCAACACCCCTGGCACCAACGGGACGCCTTCGGGCACGGCGTTTAATTACTGGTCGGGCAACGCCGCGGTGAGCGCATCGCAATTGGCCACCAGCATTGCGACCGCCATGGCAGCCAACAGCACGCTGACCGGGGCCTTCACCATTACTTCGAATACGACAGCCACGCCTCCGATGATTACCTTGACGGACAAGACGACGGGGACGGCCGGGAACAGCTATACGGCCACCTCGAGTTTCTCGGGTTACGTGTGGGGGAACGGCGGAACCTTCGGCGGCGGTACGGCAAGCGCCTCGGTGGGAGCCGGCCAATATCCGGCAAAATTCACGTTCTATCCGATTGGGACGCCGGCTTGCGCCAGCGCCGCCGATCCGGACTATGTGGTGTACAGCACGAGCGAGTTTGGGACGGCTACACAGGCGAGCTTGGTGGCTTACGACAATCTGTACAGCGGTTATTGCACCACAGGGACGGTGCCTTCGGCTTATTGGGCGTACAACACAGGAGGGACGATCTTGACTTCGCCGGTGCTTTCCCTTGACGGCACACAGGTGGCGTTTGTGCAGAATAGCACTTTGGGCGCGGCAACCCTGGCGCTGCTGAAATGGAAGGCTACCCCAGCCACGAGTACGGTGTCGGCAAGCGTGACCAGCGGCAGTATGAACTTCACGGTTTCGTCGGGAACCATAAGCCAAGCGGATGTAGGCGCGCAGGTATCGCTGGGGACGGATATCCCCGCCGGCGATACGATTGTGAGCGTAACCAGCAGCACGGCCGGAACCCTGGCGACCGCCGCCACGACGACGGGCAGCGGGACTATGACCATTACCGGGGAGACGTACTCGACGCCGGGAGTTCCGCCTACGGTGGCTGCCAGCAGCTACAGCGCTTGCACGGCGCCGTGCATGACGCTGCTGCCTTTCGACCAGACGGTGATTGCAACCGACAGCTTCTCCTCGCCGTATGTTGACTATGCGACGGGCACGCTGTATGTAGGCGACGACAACGGCTACTTGCATAAGTTCACCAACGTCTTTACCTCGACAGGCACGCCGGGGGAGACCGAAGGTTCGGGATGGCCGATTGAAGCGAACACGCTAGGCAAAGCGCTTACCGGCCCGGTGTACGATTCGTCGGCTTACGACGGAACCACGGTGACGCCGCAAGTGTTTGTGGCAGATGCGGGCGGGTTCCTGTATGGCTTCAGTGCGTCCACGGGCGCGGTGGTTGGGCTGAGCAGCCAGCTGGGTACAGGCAAAGGCATTGTGGACGCTCCGCTGGTGGATTCGTCGGTGAACACCGTGTATGCGTTTGTGGGTGATGACTTAAACACTACTAACAATAAATGGAACTGCAATAGCACCACCGGATGCGAGGGTATATTCCGCTTCTCTGTGGCCAGCGGTGCGACCGCCACTGCCGGCGGTCTAGTCGGCGCGGGAACCGCGACCTGCACATTGACGAGCACTACGTCAAATGCTACCTGGACCACGGGGAGCGTATGCGGGGTGGAAAGCGTGCTCGGCATAGGGGAGACCACCACCTCGCTCTACGACGGAGCCTTTGACAATACCTATTTCACCGGCACTGGGACCACGGGAAACATTTGGGCCTGCCCTCTCATCGGCGCGACCGGCGCAAAACTGGATAGTTCCCCCCTGTCTGGTTTTACGGCGACAGGAGCGATTCAGTTCCGCGCTACGGACGTCGTCAAGCCGCTGACCAGCGCCAACCCGGCTGGCTGCTCCCCGGTGACGGAGATTTACAATACCACCACCAGCACGGACTGGATTTTCTTGAGTGTTACGACCAACGGCACGCAAGGCGTTTGCTCGGGGGCCTGTCTCTATAACTTCAACCTCAACAGCGCGCCGACTGCCGCGACAGCCGGGATTGCCACAACGGGCGGCAGCAGCGGTATCATTATCGACAACGTGGCAAGCACGACGACGTATCCGGGTGCTTCGCAGATCTACTATTCGCCGCTGGGCAGCACGACGAGTTGCGGCACGGGTGGGGCAGGCGGTTGCGCGGTGCAGGCCGCTCAATCGGCGCCGTAGAAGAGAGCGGTAGAATCGCGCATGCGATTGCTGGCGGAAGCGGCCGGCGAGAGGACGGCATTGAGGGTATGAGTCCGATTTACGTAGCTCGCAGCAGCGAGGTGGCGGCGCGGATGCTAGGCGGCGAGATGATGATCATGTCAGCGCGTGACTCCACCCTATTCAGCCTAAACGAGACTGCGGCAGCAATCTGGCTGGCTGCGGATGGCCGGACACCGCTTTCCGAAATCATCGAGCGTACAGTGTGCGCCAAGTATGAAGTCGCGTCAGAAGAGGCCTTGCGGGACGCCGAGGAGTTGGTGCGGGAGTTGGCCTCGCAAGGCATTCTGCGAATCTCCGATCAATCCATTGCAGAGCCGGCCCCATGAGCCTGATGCATGAAATGAGCCGCCGAGCGCTGACCCTCGGGTTCCATTGAGCATCCACGTGGACCTTACCTATCGCTGCAACGAGCGCTGCATTCATTGCTATCTGGACCATGAAGATCACGGCGAGATGAATACCGCTGAGATCAAGGACGTGCTCGATCAGTTGGCGGCATATTCTTTCTGGTCTTCAGTGGCGGCGAGATATTCCTGCGCACGGATTTATTCGAGTTGATCGAGTATGCGCGCTCGCTGATGTTCTGCGTGAAGCTGAAGACCAATGGGTCATGATTGGCGAGCCGGAGGCCGACCGCCTGGCGAGCCTGCATCTGGACTGTGTGCAGGTCAGCATCTACTAGCACCGGCCCGAGGTTCACGACGAGATCACGAAGCTTCCGAAATCATTGGAGCAATCAGTTGCGGGTATCCGTCGCCTGCGGGACCGCGGCGTGAAAGTCATTATCGCCAACGTCTTGATGCAGAGGAAACTGGGTGACTATGCGGGTGTCAAGACGCTGGCCCAGGAACTGGGGGCAGAGTATAGAATTGATCCGACCATCACCTCGAAGATGAACGGCGACCGCTCGACCACGCAGTTGGGCCTCGGCAGCGAGGACTTGAAGAGCGTTTTCAGAAATCCAGAGCTAGTTGGCAAGGTGGACGAATTCTGCGCTCCGCCGCCTGCTATCGACCAAGCTGTGCTGGATGAGATTCCGTGCAGCGCTGGGCACACCGCGTGCTATGTGTCGCCTTACGGCGACGTTTACCCATGTGTGCAGTTCCCTTTACCTAGTGGCAACCTCAGAAAACAGAAGTTTCTGGAGATCTGGCGCCATTCCACGGAAATGAACGAGGTGCGCTCCATTCGTGCGCGCGATCTACCGGTCTGCTCGATGTGTTTGCATGTTGGCGCCTGCACCCGCTGTCCCGGCCTCGCCTATATGGAAGGCAACATGCGCGGCCGATCTTTTTCGGCTGCAAAAAATCTTACGCCCGCACCGGCATTCCTGTTGACGAACCAGCTCCTCGCCCTGAGTGATGCGAATTCCTATGGTGCTCGCCTGGCTGGACAATATGCGAGGCCCCCTCCATCGCACTACAATCGTGAGACTAGGACAGCGCAAGCTATGTCGCAGCATCATTGAGCGGGTGGACCAAAGCTCTGATTGCATACGTGAGCCGCACCGAAAAAAGACATGTCTCTTTCGTACGTGTCCGATTCAATAACGCCGGATGAATTTGCTCTTCTCCTAATGTCCGCCGCGATAACTGCTTGGCGAACTCTCAGTTCCTCAAAGATCACGGAATATTGTTTATCTCTTCCGAACCATTCAGGTGGAATTTGGTCAGCCTCAAAACTTTCGGACCTTCTGATCGGGAAAGTTGCAATCCGGTCCGCCCAACGTTGCCACGCTTCGGCGGTAGAGGGCTTAGCCAACGTGCAGTTCGGAAGCATCAACGGAGTAAAGCTCCATTCCGGCCCACCGAAACAGTGCCCGTTGTCAATGAAAGTGACAGTGTATTCTTTGTCCTGTGAGTATTTCCAGAACACGAACTGCCTCGTATTGCAGTTACAAGTCCAGAGGTCAAAGAGCTGGACGCCAACAAAATCCTCCGGATTCCTGACAAACTGCCAATAACGTTGGGGCAGAGAATCATAAGATCGACCCTCCAGACTGGAGAGGACCAGCCGGGAGCCCAAGTGACGCCCCGGAAGGATAGGCTGTCGTCCGCCGGGAGTTTCGAAGTAGAGTTCCTCGCTTAGTCCCGGAGAAAGGTCGACGACCACCGTTGTCGGCACAGGCAATCCAAGATTGGCGGCTAGTTTGGCCGCGAGCATTTCATTGGCTAAGATGCTGGTCCCTTGTGGATTACCTTGAAATTTCACAACATAAAGGTTCCCATCATCGGCTTGCATTAAGTGAGGTTGCGACCCGCCTCGTAGGCTACGAATGTGCTTCGTCAACACAATGGGCATGACTAAAGTCCCGTTTCTGATTTCATTTAGTGATCTGAAATTAGGCTGGATTTCTAGCAGGTACAAGTTACTTTGGTTTGAAAACTGCGTCAGATGCAAAGACGTATTCCACAAATGGGAAAAATTACAAAACTGAAACCCCGCAGCTTTTCTGGTGTTAGTGCTTTTTGAAGGAGGTCTCAACAAAGTAAGGGTAAATCAATTGCCAGCCGACTGAAAGAGAAGCAATTAACCAAATCTGCCTCGTCGACGTCGATGCAGATTGACCTGACCGGCGTTTTTTGTACCAGGTTGTATGCGAGAAAATCTGGTACGAAGGAGCTGGAAGCATGGCGAGACGGAAGCATACGGCGGAGCAGATCATCGCGACTCTGCGACAGGTCGAAATTGCGATCGGCAATGGCAAGACTACCCCACAGGCCTGCCGCGAGGCGGGCATCACCGAACAAACCTACTATCGCTGGCGCAAGGAATACGGCGGCTTGAAGCTGGACCAGGCGCGGCGGCTGAAAGAGCTGGAGCGGGAGAACGCGCGGCTGAAACGCGTTGTTGCTGAGCTGTCACTGGAAAAGCAGATTCTGAAGGACGTGGCGGAGGGAAACTTCTAAGCCCCGAACGGCGTCGTTGCGCGGTCGAGCATGCGCGGGAGCGGTACGAGGTTTCCGAGCGTCATGCTTGCCGGCTGTTGGGGCAGTGGCGAGGAACGCAGCGGTATATTCCAACGCAGCGCGACGATGAGGACCGGCTGACGCGAGCGATCATCGAGCTGGCCAGCCAATACGGACGCTACGGCTACCGGCGCATCACCGTGCTGCTGCAAGAGGCCGGCTGGAACGTCGGCCGCGATCGCGTGGAGCGCATCTGGCGGCGCGAAGGGCTGAAGGTTCCGCAGAAGCAGAAGCCGCGCGCCAAGCGGTGGCTCAACGATGGCTCGTGCGTGCGGCTGCGGGCGGAGCGCAAGAATCACGTCTGGTCCTACGACTTTGTTTCGGCCATGACGCACGACGGCCGCACGCTTCGTCTGCTCAACCTGATCGACGAATACACGCGCGAATTCCTGGTGATTCGCGTGGAACGCAGGCTGAACAGTTACGACGTGATCGAAACCCTGGCCGAGGCCATGTTGCAGCACGGCATCCCCGAGTACATCCGCTCGGACAACGGCCCGGAGTTCATCGCGAAGAAGCTGCGGAAGTGGTTGTCGGAGGTCGGAGCAAAGACGTTGTACATCGAGCCGGGCAGCCCGTGGGAGAACGGTTACTGCGAGAGCTTCAACGGCAAGCTGAAAGACGAGTGTCTGAAAGGAGAGATCTTATATTCGCTGCAAGAGGCACGAGTTGTCATCGAACAGTGGCGCGTGCAATACAACACGGTGCGGCCGCACTCGTCGTTGGGCTACCGGCCTCCGGCACCGCTCACGATCCTGACAGAAACAACAAAGGGGCATGGAGATATGGAAAACACAAACTGTTTCCCACATCTCCACACCCCCGGCGGCGACGCCGGACAACCAACAAACAATGCACTACACTAACATTCCATCTGGTACAAAACATCGGGCAGGTCAAGATCATGAATGGAACACTACTTCTATATTTGCAGCAGAACCTTAGTGAATCCTTATTCCACGGGGACCGGCTGTGTCGATCGAACCCCACTTACGTTGGGGCTAATACTTTGTGAATTGATGTCGATGACGTTAGTAGGCCGACAAAAACAATATCTTGAGGAACGTCAATATGCCGAAGATTATGGAAGCTGTTGTAATCATCTATTTTCGCGATATAACAGCCACTCTTGGAATTCCAATCGCGGTATTGGTGTATCACGATCACGGTGAGGTTGATGTGCACATCCGGAAGGACTGGCAACCTGTTCTGACTTACGACGAAGGTGCGGACATAGGGATCCTGCAATCATTCGTTCACCAGCCCACACTCAAACAGGATATATCAGGGCTAATCACGCTTGCGGGTGCGGAAAACTCTATCAGAGCAGAGAAACTGGCTGGTACTGATCCCCAATTAGACAGAAAGCTGGCTGATGTAATAAGCGGACTCTGCACGGACCAGATGGTACCTGAACAGTGAGAATGGCCCCGCAGCCAAATGCCTGTTCTGCAAGTTCGAAAAGACCAGAACAGGCAAGCTACTCAATATTGCCAACTCCTTCGGAAAAACCCGTGGTACGCCCGAGATGCTCCATAGACGTCCTCTGCTTGGTTGTGTTTAATCCCAGCCCTTTTAATCTATTTGTAATTTCCGTCCCGAGAATAGCTCGACGGATTCTCAGTGCTTCATAGATTCCTGCGAGTCGTCCACCACCGCCACCCCACTCAGATGGAATTAGGTCAGCTTCCGTACTTTCTAACGGGAGTGCTGCAAGCCGATATGTCCAGCGTAGCCACGCTTGATCGTTGCCTGACGTAGTCCAAAAACTCTTTTGACATTTCAATGGAGCAAAACTCCATCCAGGACCTCCGAAGCAGTGCCCATTGTCAATGAACGTGACACGAAACTTCTTCTCATGTGAGTATTTCCAGTATATAAACTGCCTTTGGTCGCGATTACAAGTCCAGATGTCAAAGAGTTCGATGCCGATAAAATCCTCTGGATTCCTGACTAAATGCGAATAACTCTGGGGCAGAGAATCATAGGAGCGGCCTTCCAAGCTGGTGAGGACCAACCGAGAGCCCAAGTGACGCCCCGGAAGAATAGGCTGTCGTCCGTTGGGAGTTTCGAAGTAGAGTTCCTCGCTTAGTTTCGGGGGGAGTTCGACGACCGCCGTCGTCGGCACCGGCAATCCAAGGTTGGCGGCTAGTTTGGCCGCTAGCATTTCGTTGGCTAAGACGCTGGTCCCTTGCGGATTACATTGAAATTTCACAACATAAAGGTTCCCATCACAGGCTTGCATTAAGTGAGGTTGCGAACCACCTCGTAGGCTACGAATGTGCTTCGTCAACACAATGGGCATGACTAAAGTTTCATTCCTTTATGTTTTTGAGTATTCTGAAGCTAGGCCGAATTCCTGTGGCGAACAAGTTACTTTGGTTTGGAATCGGCATCAGTCGTGTGAAAAGGTTCCCATTATGGGACAAACAACGTAAGGAATTACTTGATTCTGCCGGGATTTTCGGATGTGAATTGATCTCAGAGACAAATACCGATAAGGTGGCATAATTTTCGATGATGTCGGCGATCGGATACACAACGGCAAGCAGCCAAATGTGTCGCATCACTGGAGGGTTCTGGAACAACAAGGTTCTGAGGAAACGCTATCTATGCGGAAGATACTAGAAGCCACAGTAGTCATCTATTTTCGCGATATAACAACCACTCTTGGAATTCCAATCGCGGTTCTGGTGCATCACGATAGTGATGAGGTTGATTTGCGCATCCGGACGGACTGGCAGCCTGTCCTAGCCTACGACGAAAGTGCGGAGCTAGAGTTCTTGCAAGAATTGATCCGTGAAATAGCCAAGCACAAACAGGACGCGGCAAGGCTAACCATTCTGTTGGCCGCGGAAAACTCTGTTCGGGCAGAGAAACTGGCTGGTACTGATCCTCTCCTCGCACAGAAGTTAACTGAGGTGATACATAATCTCTAGCCTGCATGCGACTACCTCAGCCCGCAATCGTCTGGGAAATGCCCCTACGACGTTAAGTCTCAGTGGTTATGTGAGCTACTCGCCCAACGATGCAGGATGCGAGCGTGGTCTTCCTATCAATACAGATGAAGTCCAGCGGATATTTACTGCATTCTGGCCGCAAGCATAGCTGGGTGCCATGCATTTCCGCCCACCGCACCATGTACACCTTTTCCTTGCGAGTCATGTACAGGTTCGGCCCATCCTTTCTATACTCGGTTAACATACAGCAATGGCGATCAACTAGTAGAACGGAACCGTTCGAAAATCTCGGGTGCATCTGTGCAGCTAGCGCGTTATTAGCCCTGATGGCAACGAAGCGAGCCCAAGATCGTCGCTGGTCAGCAGGGACTGCTTTTAATCGTCGCAGCAGAAGCTTGTTGAATCCCAATTCCCCAAGAATCTCATCTTTGGCGAAGGTCGGCCTCATAGCCGCCCCGAGCTGAATCAGCGGCACGTTTTCAAGCGTGGTCGCGCAGTCCATTCCGACTCGCTTCTGGCCAGACATCGCAAGTAAGTCCGCCACGTCGAGTCCCAAGGCAGTAAGGACTGAATCCATTCCGCCGATGCTTAGCCCGCGTCTGCCAAGCAGAAAATTCGATATATGGGCTTGTCGCACGCCGATAAGCTGGGCCAATGCAGCTTGAGTAAGATGCCCCGATTTGACGGTGGCGAGAACGTGCAGGCGGATGCGTTCATGTAAGTCCGCAATGAGCATTGGATCGGGTTTCTCCTCGTGAAAACAGAATCAGCTAAGGATAGCCCATCCAGCAACCCTGCTTAACGAGTAATATAGCTTGCCGCAATAAGCGGCTGCCATTCAGAGGACGATCTGATTGCGCAGCCATCTATGGTGACTGTCATATTCGTTTTCATTGGGGAAAGCATGAATGAGCGGCCTTTGATTCCCGTTGCCCAGTATTTGCGTATGTCCACCGACTATCAAGAGTATTCACTTGAGAACCAGCGCGCTGCTCTTGCCCTATACGCCAGCGAACATGGCATGACCATCGTCCAGACATATAGCGACCCGGGATGCAGCGGCCTGGAGTTGAAACGTCGTCCCGGATTACGGCAACTCCTGCAAGACGTTGTCTCCAAGCCATTATTCCAAGCCGTAATCGTCTATGACGTGAGCCGCTGGGGACGTTTTCAAGACCCGGACGAAGCAGCCCATTACGAGTTCGTCTGCAAGAGTGTTGGTATTCCTGTCCACTACAGCAGCGAACTCTTCGTGAACGACGGCAGCCCAGCCAGCGTTCTGCTCAAGCAACTCAAGCGAACGATGGCCGGAGAATACAGCCGCGAACTTGGGGTCAAGGTTTACGCTGGAGCAAAGAGACTTGTTGAAATGGGTCACAAGATGGGAGGAACAGCGGGCTTCGGGCTTCGACGTTGCTTGGTATCAGCTGACGGTAGGCGACAGGTGTTGGAAAAAGGTCAGCGCAAGACGCAAACGACCGATCGGGTTGCTCTCGTGCCCGGTCCGGCGTCCGAAGTCAAAATAGTGCGCGAGATGTTCCAGCTTGTCGCAGAACGCGGGTTTCGACCTGGAGGGATAGTCCGACTATTGAATAGCCGTGGTATCCGAAATTCGGATGGCAAGCTGTGGGCACACCAGAGCGTCACTTGGATTCTCACGAATCCAAAATACACAGGAATAAATGTCTGGGGACGCACAACATCGCGGCTGCACACTAAGGTGCGGTCAGTTCCGCAAAATGACTGGGTATCGAGAGATGGGGCTTTTGAGCCACTAATCGACCGTGCGTTATTCGACCGCGTACAGCACTGCCTGGCTCATCGAACGGTACGTCAGAGCAATGATGAGTTGCTTGAGGACCTGAGAAAACTGTGGAAGAAGAAGGGAAAGCTCTCAAAGCAGCTGGTTGCTTCTAGCGATCTGACGCCATGTCCGTATACCTACGTTCACCGCTTCGGAGGTCTAGTGGCCGCATATGAGTTGATCGGATATAAGGTCAAGCGCGACAGCAATGCAAAGCTATTGCACCGTAACTACTGGAATCGACTGCGAGATGAATTGCTCACATCCTTCCAAACTGCTCTGCCAAACCGGGTCAGGATCGTGCGTCTCATCAATCTTAAGAAATCCATGTTGCTGATCGACGGATCGATTCCCTGCACGGTAATAATTTGCCCGGCACAAATTACCGCTTACGGTCAAAGGCGCTGGCTAATCAGAACTTCAAAGTCCGAGCAGTACTATCCCTCACTACTATGTGTCCTCGACAGCGACAACAGTCGGATTTCCCGGATGTACCTATGCCCTCCCGCAGGTCGCACGCATGACTTTACAAAGCGGGAATGTGACCCTTGGTTCGGCGAAAACATTCGCATCCGAAGTATTGACCAGTTGTGCTCAGAATTGTTGAAAATATCCCGGAATCATCCCATTCCGAGCAGCGGGCTGGTTGCGAAGACCGTCAAACAGCTGAAGCCCAAGCAATGACAAATGCGAGCAGGGAACATGATATTTCGCGGCAAGTCCACCACGGTTTCATTGAAGCGCATCTTGTGGGTTCATGCTGGTTCCGTCACTACAAACTGGCGTTCACGTCGGACGCCGATTTGAATGGCCCCGGCTGATTCCTCTTCTCGGCTTCGCCGAATCACGATTAGAGCGCTACACCGCTTGATCTCTGGTCTCGCGCGATGTTCCGTCAGAGTTGATCACGGTTGCGCGAAGATATGAGGATGGGAACGACTGGAACTCAGATAGGAGGGCGAGCATGAGCAAGCAGCCTTTGATTCCCGTTGCTCAGTATTTGCGGATGTCCACCGACTATCAACAGTATTCACTTGAGAACCAGCGGGCTGCTCTTGCTCTATACGCCAGCGAACATGGCATGACCATCGTCCAGACATATAGCGACCCTGGATGCAGCGGCCTGGAGTTGAAACATCGTCCCGGATTACGGCAACTCATGCAAGACGTTGTCTCCAAGCCATTATTCCAAGCCGTAATCGTCTATGACGTGAGCCGCTGGGGACGTTTTCAAGACCCGGACGAAGCAGCCCATTACGAGTTCGTCTGCAAGAGTGTTGGTATTCC
>Ga0326727_10000723_pt1 | contig 133482 bp, 111 predicted proteins | sample MB2enrmetagenome_FD_207643 | JGI IMG/M metagenome (GOLD analysis project Ga0326727, IMG submission 207643) | Lab enriched peat soil microbial communities from McLean, Ithaca, NY, United States - MB29MY | ecosystem: Environmental > Terrestrial > Soil > Wetlands > Peat | place: USA: New York...
GCCTGGCCTTTTCGGACATGTCCGAGGCCTGGGAGGCGTTTTTCGCCACCTCGAGCACCGTGGCGTTCATCTGCTCCATGGCCGTGGCGGCCTCGCTCACCCGCCGGGACTGCTCCTCGGCCCCCCGGCTGGACTGTTCCACCTGGGCCGAGAGCTCCTCGGAAGCGGACGTGGCGATTTCCACCACGCCCTCCAGGCTGACCGCGGCCTGGAGGATGTCTTCGGCCTTGGCCTGGGCGTCCTGTCTGGCCGCCTCGGCCTGGCCCATGATCACCTGGCACTTGCGGGCTTCCTCCTGGGCCAGCCTGCCCTTTTCCTCGGCTTCGGCTATCTCGCTCTTGAGGGCCTCGACCATCTTCTTCATGGCTCCGAACACGCCGAGTTCCGGGCGGCTGGGGTCGAACCTGACCGCCAGGTCGCCGGCCGCGATGCGCTGCGCGATGGCGGCGATGGAGCCCGGTTCGTCGCCCAGCTGGCCGACGATGCCCTTGGCGATGAGGAAGCCCAGCCCCAGGCCCGCAAGGACGCAGCAGACGGTCGCCATTAGGGCGAACAAGGCGATGTCGTCGGAATCCGCGGCAATGGCCGCGGCCCGCGTTTTCGCGTCCTCCCTCTTCAAGTTAAGAATCTCTTCGCAATTCTTCAGCAGGGCGTCCGCCTTGTCCGCGCCTTCCGTGACGGCGGCCACCAGGGCCTTCCGCTGGTCGTCGGATTCGGCCGCCTGCGCGCCGCGCACGATGGCCTGGTGGGTTTCAAGCCAGCCGGCCAGGGCCGTTTCGAACCTGCCCTGCCAGGCCCTACCCTGCTCGGTGTAGATGCTCTTCTTCAACTTGTCGTAGTCGCTGTCCAGCTCCTTCCTGCTCTTGGCCAGCCTGTCCGCGTACTTGGCCAATTGCTCCCGGCTGTGGGGGATCACCATGTTCCTTTCGTCCCGGATCAACATCAGGATGTCCGTTTGGATCTGGTTGGCAAAGTCCACGCCCTCAAGGTCGCGCTCGTACAGGAAGCCCGCCTGGGACGTAATTTGTTTCAGTCCGTGGATGGAGTAGCCCGCGAGCAACCCCGTCAGCGCGGAAAGAACACACGCCATCGCCACAATCTTGGTCATCGTCTTCATAATGAACTCCCCTGAAAAACATTGGGACCCGGGGAAGCCATCAACCTAATGGTGATTTCCGTCAAGGCGGGCGATTTGCCAAAAAAACACGGCAACATGCTAAAATAACTGATATAGGTGGACAGGTTACCCGGCGGGTGACTACGGAAATACTACTGGGAATATACTGATAAAATATCAGTAGTCAGTCCTAGCCCTCTCCCGGATTGGAACTCGCCAGGGCGGCCAAGTAGGAGGTCAAATTGGTTTTCTTCCCCAGGAGCCCGAGCTTGCGGCGGATGCCGGCCCGGTGGGATTCGGCCGTCCGCACGGAGATGGAAAGCGTTTCGGCTATCTCCTTGCTGGTCAGGCCGGCCCGGATGAGGTCGGCCACGCGGATCTCGAGCAGGGTGAGTTTGGCGTGCTCGGTGGCCAGGGTGCGCACGAACGGGGAGGTGATTTCCTCCAGGTTGCGCTTCACGATGTTCAGATACCCGGTCAACGGCGATTTCCCGCTCTCGCCGCGCATCTTGCGCACGTAGGGCAGCACCAGCTGGCGTATGTTGGTCTGCACCTGGTCCTGGAAAACCAGGCGGTCGGCTTCCCTCTGGGCCAGCAGGACTTTGAGGGCCGCGTTCATCTCGCTCAGTTCCTTGGCCTTTTCCGCCAGTTGCCTGTCGCGCAGCTTGCGCTCGGTGATGTCCCGGAAAAAACCGGCGACCACGCCGCCCTCGAAGGGATAGTGCCGCACGCTGATCCCCACGTCGAAATGGGTTCCGTCCTTGCGGCGATGGCGGGATTCGAAGCTGTCGCCGCCGAGGTTCTCCACCAGCCGGATATGCTCGGCCACCTCCCGCTCGGTTCTCGCAGGGGCCAGATCGGTGATGCGCATGGCGGACAGCTCCTGCTCGCTGTACCCGGTCATCCGGCAATAGGCTTCGTTGGCGTGCAGGATGCGGCCGTCCACGTCCATTATCAGGAAACCGTCCAGGGCGGTCTGGATGATGGTCTGAAGCTGCCGCTCGCGGCTGCGCAGCTCGCCCTCGACGGCCCTGCGTTCGGTGACGTCCTTGACCACGGCGATGGAGCCCAGGACAAGCCCTTCCGGGTCGCGTTCGCTGTGGGCCGAAATGAGGACGTCGAGAATCCGCCCGTCCTTGGCCGCCATCCGGTACGGCACGTCCAGGCACTCGCCGGTCCTGCGGAATTCGGGAAGCACGACGTCCAGGGCGAACCTGCGGGACTCCTCGGTGAAAAACTCCGTCACGTCTTTCCCCAGGACCTCATCCCGGTCATATCCCAGTTTCCTGAGCCACAGATCGCTCACGCCCACCAGGCGGCCGTGCCTGTCGATTTCGTGGAGCATGGCCGGAATCTTTTCCCAGTGCGGAGCCCACGGCCTGCCGGGCGGCTGCTGGACGTTCTCGGGGTGCGGGGGGCGGTCGTTCTTGGGCTTGTCGTTCATGTGCGGATCGTACCAATTCTGGCGTCGTTGACAAGTTCGACTGCCTGGGGCCGTTCCGAAGCCCCGTCTCCCCGGCTTGACGGGTGAAACCCGGATGGGCTAGTCACGAAAGACTAGTGGAGGTGGTCCAGTAGTGGATTTCGTCGACTGTCCCTGCACGGGCAGGACCCTGGTCAGGCTGGTGCGGCCGGCGGTTCTGGCGTTTCTGGCCCGGGAGCCGCTGCACGGGTACGAACTTCTCAAGCGCCTGCCCCCCTTGGCCCTGTTCCACGGACAGGCCCCGGACGCGACCGGGGTCTACCGCCTGCTGCGCGAGATGGAGGGCGAAGGCCTCGTCGCCTCGGACTGGGAACCGGCCGGGCGCGGCCCGGCCAAACGGCGCTACGCCGTCACCCCGGACGGCAGGGCCTGCCTGGCCCGCTGGATCGCCACCCTCACGGACTACCAAGCCGCCATCGCCCAACTCCTCGGCGCGGCTCAGCTCGCCCTTGGGCCGCAGCAAACACCACCCGCAAAGCGCCCTGCCTTGGAATAACGAAAACGCCGGAGGCTCTCCCATGGATCTGCTGGACACCCTGGAACGGACCGGCCCCGCCGGTATGTCCCTGACGCGTGAAGACGCGGTGGCCCTGCTCGGCATCGACGTGCACGGTCCCGACTTCTATCGCCTCCTGGCCCTGTCCAACCGCTTGAGCCGGGACAAGTTCGGAAACCACGGCCTGGTGTTCGCCCAGATAGGCATCAACGCCGAACCCTGCCCGATAAACTGCGCCTTTTGCTCCATGGGGCGCGACCACTACGCCATGGACTCCGAGTGGCGGAAGGATTTTCCGGCCGTGCGGGCCGAGGTCGCAAGGCTCCTTGAGGAGGGCATCGACGATCTGTTTCTGATGACCACGGCGGATTATCCGCAGGAACGTTTCCTCACCGTGGCGGAGGCGGTCCGGGCCGAGCTGCCGGACGCGGTGCGCCTGGTGGCCAACATCGGCGATTTTTCCTTGGATACGGCCCGGGCGCTCAAGGCTGCCGGCTGCACCGGGGCCTACCACATCTGCCGCATGCGGGAGGGGCGAGACACCACCATCGCCCCGCGGGAGCGGGAAAAAACCATGGAGGCCATAACCGGCGCCGGTCTCGAGCTCTACTACTGCATCGAGCCCATCGGACCGGAGCACGATTGCCACGAACTGGCCGAGGAAATGCTGCGGGCCAAGCGGCTTAGGGTGCCGGCCATGGCGGCCATGCGACGCATCCCCGTGCCGGGAACGCCCCTTTACGAGCGCGGCCAGATATCCGCCCTCGAACTCACCAGGATCGTGGCTGTCAGCAACCTGGTGGTGAACCCCGCCCGGTGCATGAACGTCCACGAGCCCATGCAGATGCCCCTTTTGGCCGGCGTCAACCAGCTCTACGCCGAAGTGGGAGCCAACCCGCGCGACACCTGCAGCCTGACGGAACAGGGCCGGGGATTTTCCCCGGCCAAGGCCTGGGAACTGCTGGCCGAGGGCGACTGGTTCCGGGCTGCGCAAGAGTGAACCTTCCCGCCGCGTGGACCGGCCGGACGGACTGGGGCATAAATGGCGCAAAAATGGCGCGTTTCCATAAAAAAACCGCCCCTGCGGGCCTGGACCGCCCCTCCGCCGCGTGACGCCGAGGGCGGCGCCCGCCCTTAACGAAAGAGCCCCGGCGTTTCATTCCGGTGACGCCCGATTCTTCCCGCCCGGATTTCCCCACCTTATTCGCCGGAGAACCACCCCCCTCGGCCGTCATGCGCTTGCAACCCGCCGCCCTTTGAAAAAGTCGTCCAATATAATTTATTGTGTACTATTAGAGTGTAATATACTGTCCACTCAAGGATTTACCGGCAGGTGATTTCCTACTCCCGAGGCCTGGGTGCCCAGGCTGGGCTTGGGTCATGGCGACCGGCAAGGTCGATTTCGGGCTGGCCGCAACCGACCGGGAGGAAACGCAACGGCGTGTTTCCCCGCTGCCCCGGCCAGGACGGAAAGACCCCGATTCACCCTGCCAAGTGGAGCCCGGGGAGCCCATGCGCGACGACAATGGTCCCACGACCACGGTGGTAATGTGGGGGGGGACGGCCATGCTCTCGTTTGAATCGGTGGAATCAGTAAGCGACCTGAAAAGCCTCGAGGCGGACTGGATTTCGCTCCAGGGCAGGGCCCCGCACACGCCTTTCCAGGATTGGGCCTGGCACCACTGCTGGTGGAAGAACGTCGGCGAATCGCTCCATCAGAAGCCCTTCATGATGACCGCATGGGACCGTTCAACATTGAAACTGGTGGTCCCCTTCTGCATCTCCAAGGATGGGGACGTTCTTCAATGGTCCGCCGGCGAGGTTTCGGACTACTGCGACGTGCTGGCGGAAAAGCATGATTCCGGGTTGGTTCCCAAGGCTGTCTCCCGGGCGTTCTCGAAGTTTCCCGGCACCAGGCTGAGGATGAAGCAGACCAGGCACGACAGCCTGGCGTACCGGGAAGTGACCAAGATACGAAATGTGACCAGCCGCGACGATTACATCTGTCCCATTCTCTACCTCGACAGGAGCGGCAAGGACACCCCCCAGGCCGGTATCGACCGCAGGGTGCTTGCCGACGCCAACCGCCAGAGGCGCAGGCTCGGCGAAATCGGGCCGGTGACCCTTAAGGAGTTCACGGATGCGGACGCGATACGTTCGTGCGCCGGGAAAATAATCGCGGACAAAAAGGATTGGCTTGCGCGCCGCGGCCTGAAGAACATCCTGTGCACGGACCCCGGCGAAAGTTTCCTGGCCGAAGCGCTGCCGCACCTGTCCAGCCGCGGCTCCGTCCACGCCTCCGCGCTCCAGTTGGACGGCCAGCCCCTCTCCAGCTACATCTCGCTGGTGCACGGCAAACGGTACTACTACTACTTCGGGTCCTGGGACTACGCCTGGGGGAACTACTCCCCGGGCAAGCTGCACCTCATGGACCTGATATCCTATGCCGCAGGCAACGGGTTCACGGAGTTCGACATGCTGCGTGGCGATGAAGAATACAAGAAAAAAATTTCAACCGATTTCGTCGTCATCCACAGCATCGAGACCGAAAAAAAACGCTCCCGGGTTCTGGTGCAGAAGGTGGCAAGAAAGTTGAAGTCGCTCTTGGGATTGCCGCGCTGAAACAGGGATTTCAGGCCTGGTCCGGAGCAAGAACTCCGAACCCGGCCATGTGCGCGAATTCCTCCACGGTGAACACCCCGCCGCCCCGGATGCAGGTCGGCAACCGGTCCGGGCCGCCTTTCAGGCGCGGCTCCCGGGCCTAGGACTTCTCGGATGCATCGTCGTGCGGCTCGGCGCCCATATGAAGCACCACGCCTTTGCCCGGCGCGGAGCCCTTGGGCGCGGGGCTCTTGGGCGCGGGGCTTTTGGGCGCGGCGGCGCGGCCCGGCAAGGCCTTGGACGCCAGCCTGCGGCCGCGGCGAGCGCCCTTCAGCTTGAAGAAACCCACCGTGGAAAGCAGCTGCTCGGCCTGGCTGGAGAGCTCCTCCGAAGTGGAGGCCATCTGTTCCGAAGCGGAGGCGTTCTGCTGGATGACCTGGTCCAGCAGCTGGATGGCCACGTTGATCTGGGCTGCGCCCGAGTTCTGTTCGCGGGAGGCGGCGGCGATTTCCTGCACCAGTTCGGCTGTCTTCTTGATGTCCGGCACGATGGCGGAAAGCATGTGCCCCGCCTTTTCCGCCACGGCCACGGACTCGGTGGACAGCCCCGAGATTTCGGCGGCGGCCAGCCCCGAGCGCTCGGCCAGCCTGCGCACCTCGGCGGCCACCACGGCGAAGCCTTTGCCGTGCTCGCCGGCCCGGGCGGCCTCGATGGCCGCGTTCAAGGCCAGCAGGTTGGTCTGGCGGGCGATGTCCTCGATGACGGAGATCTTCTCCGCGATCTGCTTCATGGCGGAAACGGTCTGGGCGACGGCCAGGCCGCCCGCCTCGGCGTCCTGAGCGGCCTTGACGGCCATGGACTCGGTCTGGACGGAGTTGTCGGCGTTCTGCTGGATGTTGGCGGTCATCTCCTCCATGGAGGACGACACCTCCTCCACGCTGGAGGCCTGCTCGGACGCCCCCTGGGACAGGCTCTCCGACGTGGCCGAAAGCTGCTGGGAACCGGAGGCCACGTTGTTGGCCCCCTCGATCACCTCGCCCATGACCTCGTTCATGCGCCGGATCATTTCCCGGAGGGCGTCCGCCAGGACGCCGATCTCGTCCTTCTGGTCCACGTCGAGCTCCAAGGTCATGTCCCCCTGGGACATCAGCCTGGCGAATTCCACGCCCTTGACCACGGGCCCGGTGATGCCCTTGGTGATGACCACGGCCGTGACCACGCCCAGGACCAGGGACACGGCGATGCCGATCCCCAGGACCGTCGCGGAGGAGGCCAGGCTGCGGGAGGTGGCCGTGGTGGAGTCCCCGGTCTGCTGCACCCCCTCGGCGGCGGCCTTTGCGGCCACTCCGGCCATGTCCAGGCCCACTTTCCGGCGGTCGGCGTTGAGGGCTTCAGAGGCCTCCCAGTCCTTCAGGAATCCGCTCAGGGCCTCCTTGTAGGCCCTGGAGCCCGCAACCACCGCGTCCAGCTGGCGGAGGTTGGCCTCCTCGGTGGTTGCGGCCCGGATCTTCCCCAGTATCCGGTCGACTTCCTCGAAACGCTTGACGGCCTCCCCGATGACCCCGGTGTCCCGGACGGCCTGGCCCCTGAAGTTCGCGGCCCGGATGTCGCCCAGGATGGTCAGCAGGCCCGCCCCCTGGGTCAGCTTGTCCAGGCGGTCGTTCAGCCTGGCCAGGTCGACCTTGTCCGCCATCTCCTTGACCAGCAGGTCGTGCTGGTCCTTGTTGAACTCCTCGGCGTTCTTGCCGAAAAGCTCGGCGGCCGCGGGCATGGCGGCCCGGTCCGCGGCCAAGGCCTTGCTTACCGCCTGGGTCTGGTCCACGAGCTTCCTGTAGTCGGCCAGGAGCGGCCCGAAGGTGTCCACGCACTGCTTGAGCCCCGTCAGGTCGGGATATTTCCGGGCCAGATCCTTGGCTTCGGCCAGGACCTTTCCCAGGCCGGCCAGCTGCCGCATGGTCTCGTCCCAATCCTTGGCGGCGCCGGTCTGGTTGAAACCGCGCATGGCGTACATGGTCTCGGACGTCGCGCTCTTCAAGGCCATGGCCACGGACACCTGCGGGGCTATTTCCCGAGCCAGGCGATCGGCCTCCCCGCCCGAGGACCGCATGCTCACCATGCCCAGGCCGCCAAGAAGTATCGTGATGAGAATCAAAAGGCCGAATCCCAGTCCGATCTTCATCCAAAGCTTCAGATTTTTCATGCCGGGTGCTCCTGCCTCAAACTTGTTAAAATAAACAGCGGCTTGAATAATTATTCAGTACCCCACCAAGCCTCGTTGTCAAGGCCGCAGAGGAACGCCCCTTCTGTAAGAACAGCCGACAACTCCGCCCGAAACTTACAGAATATCCGCAACCGGCCCTGCCCCTGTTTCCAATCTACTGATTTTCCCAACCATTATTGCCTACCGGGATGGCATCCGCCTTGCTTGTCAAACAGGTTACCATACGGCTTCGTGCTTCCGTTCTGGCAGGAACTTGGCCATGAGAATCCGCTCCGATACCCGCATCCCTTCCGCTGCTTGTCAGGCGGCGCCGGACGACCGCGTGTTCCGGCCCGTTTTCTCGAATACCACCGCTCACCGGCGCTTCGCTCCCGGGATAAGGCGGCCATGAACGTCTCCGGCGACGCCCAGCGCGACAGACGCTCCACCGACTGGCGGGCCAGGGGCCTGGAGTCCGCGCTGGCCACCGTGACCGAGGGGCTGGTCGTCCTGGACGGCGTGGGCCGGATCGTGAGCATGAACCAGGCCGCCCAGGAGGTCTTCGCGTATTCGCCGCAGGACATGTCCCTGCCCTTTGCTTCGCGGGTGCAAACCGTGCGCTTCGAGGATGCGGCGGGCGCCCCCCTGCCCGCGGAAGCCCTGCCCGGCTACCGGGCCTTGCGGGGCGAAACGGTGATGAAGGAGGTCTTGCGGTTCATTCGCCCTGAGCGGGCGGCTCCCAGCTGGTTGTCCGTCAACGCCACGCCGCTCCAGGGCCCGTACGGATCGAACAGGGGCGCGGTGGTCGCCTTCCAGGACATCACCGAGCGCCTCGAAACCGAGTCGGCCTTGCGCCGCACCAAGGAATTCCTGGAACAGCTCATCGACACCAGCCACTGCGCGGTGTTCGTGGTCGGCCCGGACGGCAGGTTCCGCACCAAGAACAAGGCCTGCGAGAAGATGACGGGCTACACCATGCAAGAAACGCTCGGGCGGCACTTCTCGGAATTCCTGCCCGGGGAATACCTGGTCGAGGCAGGCGAGATCTTCCGCCGGGTGATCTCGGAAGGCCGTTCGATCGTGGATCAGGAGATCCCCTTCATCCACAAGGACGGCTCCGTGAGGACCTTCTTCATGAGCGCCGCCCCCCTGCGCGATGGGGGGCCCGCGGCCTCCGTGCTCTGTTCGGGGGTGGACATCTCCGACCGCAAGGCCCTGGAAACGGAGCTGGTGCGGGCCACGGAGCAGGCCGAGTCCGCCACCCGGGCCAAGAGCGAGTTCCTGGCCAACATGAGCCACGAAATCAGGACCCCCATGACCGGCATACTGGGCATGACCGGCCTGGCCCTCAAATCCTGCACGGAACCGAAGTCGCGGGAATTCCTCCGCCTGGCCATGCAGTCCGGCGAGTCCCTGCTGTCCATCATCAACGACATCCTGGATCTGTCCAAGATAGAGGCCGGCAAGATCCTGCTGGGGAAGGACAGGTTCAATCTCCGGGATCTCCTGTCGCAGGTGCTGACGTCCTTCGAGCTGGCGGCCAAGGAAAAGAACCTCAGGCTTCTGCACTCGGTGGACCTGGACGTTCCGGACAGCCTGGTCGGGGACGCCATGCGCCTGCGCCAGATACTCACCAACCTCCTGGGAAACGCCATCAAGTTCACCAAGCGGGGCCGGGTGGCGCTGTCGGTGAAGTGCGCGCCCGGCACCGCAAGCTACCCCGCCGGCCCCGACTGCAGCAAACTCCTGTTCTCGGTCCAGGATACCGGCATAGGCATCCCCCCCGGCAAGACGGAGAATATCTTCGAGAGTTTTTCCCAGGCCCACGCCTCCCACCCCGAGTTCGGCGGCACCGGGCTGGGGCTGGCCATCTCCAAGAAACTCGTGAGCATGATGGGCGGCGAAATCTGGGTCGAGAGCGAGATGGACAAGGGAAGCAAATTTTATTTCACCGCCCACTTCGAGTTGAGCGAAGAAGAAAAGGAGATCACCCAGGGAGCCAACTCGCCGGCCACGCCCCCTCATCTGCCCCCGCTCAAGATTCTCCTGGCCGAGGACAACCCGGTCAACCAGCTGCTGGCCATCGCCCTGCTGCAACGCGACGGGCACGCCGTCACCCTGGCCAACAACGGCCTGGAAGCCCTCGAAGCCCTCAAGCGCGAGCCTTTCGACGTGGTGCTCATGGACGTGCGCATGCCGGAGCTGGACGGCGAGGAGGCCACCGCCAGGATCAGGGCCGGGGAGGCCGGGGAGGACCGAGAAGACGTGCCCATCGTGGCCCTGACCGCCCACGCCCTGGTGGGCGACCGGGAACGGTTCCTGGCCGCCGGCATGGACGATTACGTCTCCAAGCCGGTCAGCGACGCGAAATTGACCACGGCGCTGGCCAGATGCCTGGCGAAGCGGAAAAGGGGCTGACTCCGGCCCCTTGAGCCCCCTTGCCGGACGGCCGCGAACCTCCCTCCCCACCCAGTCCCCCACCCCGGACCCAGCCCCGCCCCAAGGTAGGGTTTCAGGAAATTTTGCGTTTTTTGGCGATTTGCCCCCCCTTTTCGCTTGCAAGCCGTCCCGGTTTCTGCTTCAGAGCATTTTCGCGTGCGAGTGGTTTTTGAATGAACGTTCAGTCAGGGGTGGGCGATGAGCGAAAATTCCGTGGAACGGATCATGTCGGCCTCGGCCATGCTCTTCGCCGAGCGCGGGGTGGCCGGGGTTTCCGTCCAGGAGCTCGCCGACCAGGCCGGCGTGGCGGCCGGAACCGTCATCTACCACTTCAAATCCAAGAACAATCTGCTCTTCATCCTGGCCCGGGACATCCTGCTCAAGCTCCACCAAAGGACCAAGCTGGCCATGGAGGGCGCGGCCACGCCCCTCGAAGCGGTCCACACCTATGTGGACACGTTCTTCGAGTTCGCCACAACCGACAGAATTTCCATGTCTTTCCTGACCAGGCTCGACCCTTTCAACACCCTGGACCTCACCACCTTCCCGAACATCGATCTGTACGTGATCAAGAACCAGTACATCTCCCTGCTGGCCGAATGCTTCGAACGGGGCATGGCCCAGGGCCAGTTCACCAGCCTGGCCCCGGACAAGCTCGGCCTGCTGGTCTGGGCGGTGTTTCGGGGCGTGGCCTGCCTGTACAGCGAGACCCCGAACCTCCCCGACTTTTCGCAGGAGGTGAAGCGCATGCTCACGGGCAGGCTCCTGGCCGCGGTCCAACCGCCCGATCCGGTGGCCGGCCAGGCGGCAGCGCCCGCAAAAGCCCGGAAAAGGGGCAGCGCCCGGGGCAGCGTCGAGCCCGGCGCCGGGCTTCGCGGCCACGGCAGAGGGGCGAACCGGAAACGCGCTTTCCCTACGACCCGGGCAGGCCGCCTGGTCGTACGATCGAAATAGATTGGCCAACAGGAGACTGCCATGAAGAACATCAGAATCTGCTACAAGCTTGTCGGCGGCTTTCTCGTCGTGTCTCTCATCTCCGTGGTGATGGGGCTTTTCAACATCAATTCCATGGACAGGCTGTCCCGGAATTTCGTCAGCATCGAGAGCGTCTCCCTGCCCCTGGCCTCCCACCTGGCCAGGATGAGCATCGACCTGAACAACGTCAGGACCGCCGTGAGAACGCTCCTCGACGAGAACATCCCAAACGACGTGCGGGAACAGCAGAATGAACTCCTGGCCACGGCGCGAACCAAATACGGCGAGGTGGTCGACGCCATCGACAAGCTTCAGGTTTCGGAGAAGGACCGGGGCACGCTTGGCGAGCTGAAAAAGAACGTCGCCGCCTGGAGGGAATCCAACAGCGAGGTCCTGACCCTGATCGCGGCCAAGGATTTCGCCAAAGCGCGCAGCCTGGCCTACGGCGAAAACAGGGCCATCCAGCAAAAGACCCTGAGGGGCATAGACGAACTCCTCGCCTCCCAGAAAGGCGAATCCGCGCGGATCGCCTCGGAAGTGAGCGAAGAATCGAAATCGGCCTCCATGCGGTCCACGGTCCTGATGTTCTGCGCGTTTCTGGTCTCCATCGGCCTGGGCCTGACGCTTACGGTGGGCATCTCCAGGCCGCTCAGGAAGGCGGTGGGCATGGCCGACGGCCTGGCCCGGGGCGACCTGTCCGTGCGCATGTCCCTGGCCAGGAAGGACGAGGTGGGCATGCTGGCGGGCTCCCTGGACGCCATGGCCGACACCGTCTCCAGGCTCAACGCCGGCATCGTCGAAACCGCGAACAGGGCCATGTCGGGACACCTGCGCGCCAGTATTGACCACGACGGATTCAGCGGCGAATTCGGGAAGCTCATCATAAGCATCAACCGCTGGGTGGGCAGCATGCTCCACTTGATCGACAGGGTGCCCTCCCCGATCATGATCCGGGACGCCAACAGGAACATCCGCTTCCTGAACGCCGGCGGAAGCCTGGGCGCGGTGGACGTCGCCAACCTGGACGGGCTCAAGTGCGAGACCCATTTCAAGACCGAGGACTGCGCCAACGGCCGGTGCGCGTGCGACCTGGCCCTGAAGTCCCGCAAGGAGGAAGCGTCGACAACTGTGGCCAGGCCGCTGCCCGGTGTGGAGCTGGACATCGAATACAAGGCCATCCCCTTCGGGGACGACGCGGTTTTCGAATTCGTCACCGACCACACGCAGGTCATGAAGATCCAGAGAGACATCGTAGGCATCGCGGCCAAGGCCGACCAGGTGGCCGCGAGCGTGGCTTCCGCGGCCGAGGAGCTCTCGGCCCAGGTGGAGCAGTCCAGCCGCGGGGCGCAGGAGCAGGCGCAGCGGGTCGGCGAAACCGCCACCGCCTCGGAGCAGATGAACGCCACGGTTCTCGAGGTGGCCAAGAGCGCGTCCATAGCGGCGGACACCGCCGCGCAGGCCAAACACAAGGCCGAGGACGGCGCCCAGGTCGTGAGCCAGGTGGTGCAGGGCATCGCCGAGGTGCAGCAGAACGCCCTGGCCCTCAAGACCGACATGACCAGCCTGGGTCAGCAGGCCCAGGGCATCGGCCAGATCATAAACGTCATTTCGGACATCGCCGATCAGACCAACCTTCTGGCCTTGAACGCGGCCATCGAGGCCGCCCGGGCCGGGGAAGCCGGACGGGGCTTCGCCGTGGTGGCCGACGAGGTGCGCAAGCTGGCCGAGAAGACCATGAACGCCACCAGGGAAGTGGGCGAGGCCATCCGCGGCATCCAGGACGGCACCCAAAAGAACATAGCCCACGTGGAGCAGACGGTGGAGAAGATCGGCGGGGCCACCGCCCTGGCCACCCAGTCCGGGGACTCCCTGGGCGAGATCGTGGTGCTGGTGGAAATGACCACGGACCAGGTCCGCTCCATCGCCACGGCCTCCGAGCAACAGTCCTCGGCCAGCGAGGAGATCAACCGCTCCATCGACGACATCAACCGGATCTCCATGGAAACCTCCACCGCCATGCAGCAGTCCGCCCAGGCCGTGACCGAACTGGCCAACCAGTCCCAGGTGCTGAACGGCCTGATCGAGGAGATGCAATCCGGGCACGCCCCGCAGGGCGAGGCCCATCCCGCCCGCGCGGCTGGCCCTGGCCGGAGAGCCGAGCAGCGGCTGGCCCTGGCCTAGCAGCCGCACTCAAAGACCCGCGCGGGCTGCAAGAGTCCGCCTGACTTGAGAAAGTGGTCCGACTAAACGAGCCGGTTCAGGGCTTGTCGTACTCGTCGTGGCGGCGCCACCAGACGCCTGTCTCGTTGCGGCCCTTGGGGGCGCGGTCGAGCCACTGGTACATGCCCCACAGGCCGTCCACCCCGCGGGCGTAGGCCGAGTAGGTGTGGTAGACGGCGCCGTCCTCGAGCACGAACGCGCTCATGCCCGGCCTGTCCAGCGAGTACGTGGGCGCATCGGTTCCGGTCATGGCCGCCAGCTTGACGACGGGCTCCGGAGCCGGTGCCACGTCCATGGCGTGGCCGCCCTGCCGGTAGTTGTATTCGACCAGCCCCTGGTGCTGTTGCTCCTCGGTGAACGAGACGTTGAAGTCGTAGTTGAAGTCGCCGCCGAACGAGGAAGCCCAGGGAAACGTCCAGCCCATCCGCCGCTTGTACGCCTGGAGCTTCCCGATTGGCGCCCGGGACACCGCCCAGAGCATCACGTCGTGGTTGGCCAGGTGGACGACGATGCCGTTGAAGCCGTCGGCGATCGCCGAGCAGGACGGACACCCCGCCGTGTAGTCGGGTCCGAACATGAAGTGGTAGACCAGAAGCTGAGAGCGCCCTTTGAAGAGGTCAGCCAGCGAGGCGCTCCCCTCGTCGGTCTCGAACCGGTACTCCTTGTCGATCCTGACCCACGGCAGCTCCTGGCGTTGCCGCGCCAGTTCGTCGCTTCGCCGCGTCAGCTCCTTTTCCGCCTTGAGCAGTTCGAGCCGGGCCGCAAGCCACTCTTGCCTGGTCCCTGTCCGGTGCCTGGTCATCGCCTTTCCCTCCATTTCATGACTAGTCCTTCAATTATGAGCGATATCGACCGGGCACTTGCCTGTCCAGGATTAACGGTGGAGATTGTAGAAATTTCACCTTCAAGGCCATCCCGAGGGCTACGCGAGACAGGTCCGCTCTCTAGATTTGCCTGGTCCCGGGTTCTTGTCATGCCGCCAAGCATCGTGCGGCAAGCCGGACCAGGAACCCGCCGAGTAAACAAGATTTTCTCTTTCGACTTTTTCATGCCCGCACGCGTTGACATGCCCGGAAAATACCGCAATATGGTCGGCTAAATCCTCGGTCGGAGTTCCGCGCCCACTGCATCACACACCCTGGAGGTCGGAAATGCCTGCCAAATCGCAGATCCAAGAGGCGCTCTCCCCTTGGTGGAAGCAGGGGGTCATCCTTACCCTGCTGATCGGCTTCACCATACAGATATTCATAGCGTTCAAGTCCTACAAGAACGCCCCTCCCATCCCGGACAAAGTGCTCGATCCCTCCGGGCAGGTGGTTTTCACCGGAGCAGACATTCTGGACGGCCAACAGGTTTTCCTGAAGTACGGGCTCATGGAAAACGGCACGGTCTGGGGTCACGGGGGCTACTTGGGGCCGGATTTTTCGGCCCAGTACCTGCACGACCTGGGGTTGGAAGTAACCCAGGCCCTGGCCATGAAAATGTTCCAGCGCGACTTCGCAGCCCTTTCTTCCGAGGATAAAGACATCGTCTCCGCCGATGCGGCAGCGCTCCTGAAGGAAAACAGGTACGACGCCCGGAAGAACACCTTGCAGTTCACCGCACCGGAAGCCGCCTCGTATCAGGACCAGATAGGAAAATGGGGAAACTATTTCTCAAACACTTTCACGAACGCCGGTCTGGGCTCAAAATACATCACGGACGCCAGGGAACTCCGGGCCCTGACGGCCTTCTTCGCCTGGACCGCCTGGGTATCCGTGGCCGACAGGCCGGGCGAAGACTATTCCTACACCAACAACTTCCCGTACGACCCCATGCTCGGCAACAAGCCCACCAGCGCGGCCGTGCTCTGGAGCGGCCTGAGCCTGATCACCTTGTTGGCGGGCATAGCCATCGTGTTGTTTTTCTTCGGCAAGTTCAATTATCTCGGATGGAAAGGCGGCTCCGAGCACATCCATCCGCAGATGCTCCCAGGCATCGCCAGCGAAAGCCAGCGGGCGACCGTCAAATACTTCGTGGCCGCCGCCCTGCTCTTCCTGGTGCAGGTGATGGTCGGGGGGGCCGTCGCACACTTCCGGGCTGAGCCGGGAAGCTTTTACGGGTTCGACCTGGCAGCCCTGCTCCCCAGCAGCATCCTGCGCACCTGGCACCTGCAAACGGCCATCTTCTGGATCGCAACCTCCTTCGTGGCGGGCGGCCTGCTCCTGGCCCGGTCCTTGGGCGAGAGGGAACCCAGGGGGCAGGTGGCCGGAATCCACGCGCTTTTCTGGGCGCTGATCCTGGTGGTGGCGGGCAGCCTCCTGGGTGAGCTCCTGGGCATAAACCAGCTCCTGGGCCCGCTGTGGTTCTGGTTCGGGCACCAGGGCTGGGAATACCTGGACCTGGGGCGGTTCTGGCAGATCCTTCTGGCCGTCGGGCTCACCGGCTGGGTGGTGATGCTCCTGCGGGCCGTCGGCCCGGCCCTCAAGGACCCGGGACGCCGGGAGATCACCTCCCTCTTCCTTCTGGCGGCCCTGACCATCCCCGTCTTCTACCTGCCGGCCTTCTTTTTCGGCAGCACCACCAATTTCACCGTGGTGGACAACTGGCGCTTCTGGATCATCCACCTGTGGGTGGAGGGATTCTTCGAGCTCTTCGTGACCGTCATGGTCGCGGTCATCTTCTTCCGGCTGGGCATGGTTTCGCGCCTGACCGCCACCCGGGTCATCTACCTGGACGCCATCCTCTTCCTGGGCAGCGGCATCGTGGGCACGGGCCACCACTGGTACTGGAGCGGGCAGACCAACATCAACATGGCCCTTTCCGCCTTGTTTTCCTCCATGGAGGTGGTGCCCCTGACGCTTTTGACCCTGGACGCCTGGGATTTCGTCAAGCTCACCCGCTCCGAATGCGCGGTCTGCGGCAAGCGGGTGAACATCCCCCACCGGTGGGCGTTTTACTTCCTCATGGCCGTGGGATTCTGGAACTTCGTGGGTGCGGGCATTTTCGGCTTCCTCATCAATTTGCCCATCGTGAGCTACTTCGAGGTGGGCACGATCCTGACCCTCAACCACGGGCACGGGGCCCTGATGGGCGTGTTCGGCATGGAGGCCATGGCCCTCATGGTGCTGGCCTTCAGGCAGGTGCTCACGGACGAGCAGTGGGTGCTGCCGGAGAAGTTCGTGCGCGTTTCCTTCTGGGGCCTGAACATCGGCCTGGCCCTGATGCTGGCCGGGAGCCTCTTCCCCGGCGGGGTCCTGCAACTCTACGACGTGCTGCAGAACGGCTACTGGCACGCCCGCGGCCAGCAATACATGAACCGGGACCTGACCCGGATGATAGAATGGGCCCGCATGCCCGGCGACATGGTGTTCATCGTCTTCGGGGCCGTGCCCATGGCCGCGGCCGCCGTGGTGAGCTACCTGACCATGCGCAGGGGCGGGGCGAAGACGGCCTGATCAACCGAGCGGGGGACGCGGCGAGGGAAATCCTCAAAGCAGCCCAGGACGAAAAGTCCACCCTGGTGGTCATGACCAGCCGGGGGGCCGCCCCTTCAGGCGTCCGCTTCCAGGTCCTTGCCCTCCCAGCACGGGCACTTCGCCAGCGGCAGAAAAGACCCCTCCGAGAGGTGCAGGACGTCGCGGCCGTCATGGGAAAGCACCTTGGGGCCATGGTCCGTCCCCTGCTTGAGCCCAAACCGGCAAACTCCCACCTGCGCCATCCGGCCCGAGTAGATCCACCGGGGCTCGTGGCGGCACGACAGGCACATGTTTCTCTTCGCATCCACCCTTTTCTCATAGCAGATGACCAGGGAAGGCCAAGGTAGGAAAACCCGCAAATGCCCAGGCATCCAACTTTGGCCAACCAAGACCCCGCAGCCCGGCCCCGCATTCAGGCAAATCCGTCGCGTTCGCTTCCAGACCGTGCCGGTGCGAACCGCTTCTGTACTTTACACGCGGATGCTTTCTGATTATCAAACGGTAACGTCAGTCATTCTGTAACAAATTTATGATTTATCTGTTTGTACGGAGGACGCCGCCATGTACGAAAATATTTGTTCAGACTGCATGTTTTTCGCTGGCTTGCCCATCCAGGGAAAATACGCGGACTACGATTGGCGGGAATGCCCCAAGGGGGGACGGGTGTTCGGTGCAAACCCGCTGAAAGGCTCCTGCACTTCCTACCGGAACTCTGACGATTTCGGTAGCTTCGGTGGTCTTGGTAAAATGAAAAGATCGACCGCATCCGGCAAAAAAGATGCAGTCTGAAATCGATGCCGTATGAGCATGAAGCAGTGCTGACCAGACGCACTCGGTGGACGTGATGGTTTTGTTTTTTCCCGGCTGCGCAGCCCGCGTGGTTTTCCAGGCGATCCGCCGCGATGCTCCCTTTGCTGATGGCCGCCGTGGCTTCAAGGACTGAAGTGCCTGGCCTCGAAACACTTATCCGGCGCATCCGGACCGCGCCCGGCGGGGCGGCGGCGGGGTTGTTTCCCTGGAGGCCGGGCGCCCTTCTCCTCGTGTTCTGCGTGCTGTTCGCAGCCGCCGGCGGCTCAAAGCCGGCCCGGGCCGCCGACGGCACGCCACCCGGTCCTGCCCGGCAGGAGACCGTCCGCCTCCAACTCAAGTGGAAACACCAGTTCCAGTTCGCCGGCTACTATGCGGCGGTTGCAAAGGGATATTTCGCCCAGGAAGGGCTTCGTGTCGAATTGATCGAGGGCGGGGCGGGGTTCACCCCGTCGCAGCGTCTGTTCACCGGCCAGGCCGACTACGCCGTGGACACCACCTCCATCCTGCGCCAGCGCCAGGCCGGAAAGAAGGTGGTGGTCCTGGCCGCGATCTTCCAGCACACCCCGACCATCATCCTGACCCGGCTCGACCGGAAGCTGACCAATCCCCAGTCCCTGGCCGGCCTGCGGATCATGATGACCGCCTCCACCGATACCGAGTGCCTGGCCATGCTGGCCAACGAAGGCCTCAAGCCCGGGGACTACACGGAGGTGCCACACACCGAAAGCATCACCCCGCTGGTGGACGGCACCGTGGACGCCATGACCGCCTACCTGACGGACGAACCCTACCTCATGCAACAACTCGGGGTCGCCCCGGGCATCATCTCCCCCAGCCAGTATTCCGCGGACTTTTACGGCGACTGCCTGGTCACCAGCGAGGCCGAAATACGGGACCATCCGCAGAGGGTCGAGGCGTTTTTGCGCGCCGTGCGCAAGGGATGGCGCTACGCCATGGCCCACCAGGAAGAAACGGCCGACCTTATCCTGGCCCACTATCCCACCGCCAAATCCCGCGACGAACTCCTGTACGAAGCCACGGTCATGGACCGCCTCATGCAGCCTGAGCTGATCGAAATCGGCCACATGAACGCGGACCGCTGGAGGTACATCGTCCGGACCTACCAGCGGTTGGGCTTGCTTGCGCCCGACTTCGACATGAAGGGTTTCCTCTACCCTGAAATCAAGCGGGCCCGCGAGGAGAAAGAACGCCGCGCCCTGAGCACCGTGCTCTGGCTGCTGGGAGGCGCAGGCCTCACGGCCGGGGCCTGCGCCGCGACCCTGTTCGTTTTCAACAACCGCCTGGCCCTCAAGGTGGCCGAGGGGGCGCTCAAGCTTCTGAAGTCCGACTCGTCCCTGCGGGACAGCGAGCGCCGCCTGCGGATCATCTTCGAGAGCTCCCCTGTGGGCCTGGTGCACTTCGCGTCCGATGGCGCCATCCTGGACCGCAACGAACGATTCGTGGCCATGCTGGGTGCGGCCGCAGCCTCGCCGGGCGGCTTCAAGGCCGCTTTCCAAAACGATCCCGCGCTGTGGGAAACCATGCGCCAGGCGTTCGCGGGCAGCACCGCGACCTGGGAGGGCTCCTGGACTTCACAGGCGGGCGGGGAGGAAGCTTTCCTGCGGGTGATGTTGAACCCCGTCAGTCCCGGCCATGACCCCACGGAAGTCATCGCCACCTTTGAGGACGTCACCGAGCGCAAGCGCACCCAGGAGCTCTTGACCCAGACGGAAAAGATGATGAGCGTCGGCGGGTTGGCCGCAGGCATGGCCCACGAGATCAACAACCCCTTGAGCGCCATCATGCAGGGCGTGCAGGTGGTGCAGAACCGCACCAGCCTGCGGTCGCCGGCCAACCTGGCCGCTGCCAGGGCGGCGGGATGCTCCCTGGAGCACATCGAGGAGTACCTGGCCTTGCGGGGCGTCACCGCAATGCTCCAGGCCGTGCGGGAGGCAGGCTCCAGGGCCGCCAAAATCGTGGCGAGCATGCTGGCCTTCAGCAGGAAGGCGGGCCCGGACATGGCTCCCGTGGACTTGAACGACCTCATGGAGCAGACCGTGGAGCTGACCTTGAACGACTACGACATCGAGAAGAATTACGACTTCAGAAAGATCGTCGTGGAAAGGGATTTCGATCCGGATCTGGAACCGGTTCCCTGCAACGCCGTTCAGATCGAGCAGGTGGTCGTGAACCTGTTGCGGAACGCGGCCCAGGCCATGCTGGCCGATGCCTGCGCAACCCGTCCGCCGAAGATCGTCCTGCGCACCGGGCGCGATGGGGATTTAGTCCGCATCGAGGTGCAGGACAACGGCCCCGGCATGGACGAAGAGGTCAGCAAGCGGATATTCGAACCGTTTTTCACCACAAAAGAGCCCGGGCGCGGCACGGGGCTCGGCCTTTCGGTTTCCTATTTCATCGTCACCGACAACCACGCCGGGGACATCACGGTGCGCTCCAGGTCCGGCGAGGGCACGTCGTTTTGCATCAGGTTGCCCGCCAAGCGCTACTCGATCATTCGAGAAAATCCTCCCCGGAGCGCGTGACCCGAATCTGCGCGGCCTGGACCCGACGCGGTCTCCAATACAAAAAACCGCCCCATCCTGACCCACCACTGCCAACAAGAATGTAGGTTGAAGAATTTCTCCTTTACCTACAGCACAATACAGGCTAGCGGACTGTGTCGATTTGACTCATACAAATTCCGAGCCCCCCGAGTCCGGCTGTCCTCGGGTTTGGAGCGCCAGGGTATGGCCTCGACGTGGTCGATGTGCATTGAAAACGGGCTCCTCAATGCGCTGATCATGTCCGCGAATCAACACATTACGTCGTGATGGACAGCGGGGAATCGTCTTGAAAAACATGACCATCGGCTTCAGGCTTGTCTGTGGTTTTCTCATCGTTTCATTCATTTCCTTGGCGATGGGCATCTTCAACAACAATTCCATGTCCGGATTGACCCGGGACATCGCCAATATCGGAAGCGTCTCCCTGCCTTTTGCGTCCAACCTCGGGACCATCGCCACGGAGATGAACAGCATAAAAGCCATAATCCGCACTCTTGCCGATGAGAATCTCCCAAGCAACGTGCGGGAACGCCAGGACGACGCCATGGTCAAGGCCAGAACCCTCTACGCCGACGCATTCACCGCCATAGGAAAAATTGAAATTCCGGAAAGGGACAAAGAAAAGCTGGAGGATTTGAAGAAACTCATCGCCGCCTGGAAGACCTCCAACTTGGAGATCATGGACCTCATCAAATCCGGAAATATCGAAAAAGCCAGGACTCTGGCCTACGGTGCGAACCGGGAGCTCCAACAGAACGCTCAGGACGCCATCACCGATCTCATAGCCACCCAGAACAAAGAGTCGGCCCGGATCGTTGCCACGGCGAACGCGGACTCGCATGCCGCCATTCTCTGGTCGAACGTCCTGATCGTGGTCGGGTTTTTCGTCTCCATTGGTCTGGGCCTGATGCTCACGTTCGGAATCACCAGGCCGCTCAAGAAAGCGGTGGGGATGGCCGACGGCCTGGCCAGGGGCGATCTGTCCCTGCGCATGTCCATGCAAAGCCGCGACGAGATCGGCATGTTATCACGCTCCCTGGACTCCATGGCCGACAACATATCCAGGCTCAACGAGAACATCATCCGCACCGCGGAAAAGGCTTGTTCAGGATTCCTGAGAAACTCCATCGACGACCAGGGGTTCACGGGCGAATTCAAGAACCTCATCGGGAGCGTCAACCACTGGGTGAGCAGCATGCTCCAGGTGATCGACATAGTCCCGTCCCCGATCATGATCCGGGACAAGGACAGGAACATGCGTTTTCTCAATGCCCCCGGAGGTCTCGGCAAAGCGGACGTGAACAAGCTCGAGGGCTTGAAGTGCGAAAATCACTTCATAACCGCGGATTGCACCAACGGACGGTGCGCGTGCGAAGCGGCCTTCAAGTCCCGCAAGGAGGAACGTTCCTCGACGGTGGCCAGGCCCCTGGAAGGCGTCGAGCTGGACATCGAATACAAGGCCATCCCCTTTGGCGAAGACGCGATTTTTGAATTCGTCACCGACCATTCGAGCATCCTGAAGATCCAGAGAAAGCTCACCGAGATCGCGTCCAGCGCCGACCAGGTCGCGGAACAGGTGTCTTCCGCCGCCGAGCAGCTCTCGTCCCAGATCGATCAATCCAGCCGGGGATCGCACGAGCAGGCCCAGCGGATCGCCGAAACCGCCACGGCCATGGAGGAGATGAACGCCACCGTGCTCGAGGTGGCCAAGAGCGCGTCCAAAGCGGCGGAGACGGCCGAGGACGCCAAACAGAAGGCCCAGGAGGGCGCCACGGTCGTCAGCCAGGTCGTGCGCGGCATAGCGGACGTGCAGCAGAACGCCCTGGCCCTGAAAAACGACATGACCACCCTGGGGCAGCAGGCCCAGGGCATCGGCCAGATCATGAACGTCATCTCGGACATCGCCGACCAGACCAACCTTCTGGCCCTGAACGCGGCCATCGAGGCCGCCCGGGCCGGGGAAGCCGGACGCGGTTTCGCCGTGGTGGCCGACGAGGTGCGCAAGCTGGCCGAGAAAACCATGACCGCCACCAAGCAAGTGGGCGACGCCATCCACGGCATCCAGACAGGCACCCAACGCAACATCGCCAACGTGGAGCAGACGGTGGAGAAAATCGGCGGCGCCACCGTCCTGGCCACCAAGTCCGGGGAATCGCTGGGCGAGATCGTGGGCCTGGTGGACATCACCACGGACCAGGTCCGGTCCATCGCCGCGGCCTCCGAGCAACAATCCGCGTCCAGCGAGGAGATCAACCGGTCCATCGAGGACATCAGCCGGATCTCCATGGAGACCTCGGACGCCATGCGCCAATCCGCCGAGGCCGTGACCGAGCTTGCCAACCAATCGCACGTGTTGAGCGGCCTGATCGAAGAGATGCAAGCCGGAAACGGCTCGTCGGAGACCCGCAGCAAGGCCCTGGACCAGGGCCGCAACCCAAGGGGCCACAGGGCCTTGGCGCTGCGCTAGCGCCGCCGTCATCACCCCGGCGGCGGAAAGACGGCGCGTGAGCGCGGTTCCGAAGCCGTTTTGCCTGCGCGTCGGCCGGGCTACCTTCCGTCCGGCGCGCAGCTGTTGATCCCCGCCCTGCCGAACAGTTCCATGACCGTTGCGGAGCACTCCACTCCCGTCAGGCGCAGGGCGTCGCGCACGGCCGCGGACGGCTCCCCGGCCAGTTCCACGCGTTTGCCTTGACCGGGCGCGGCCAAAAGGACGGCCAGCAGAAGCTGGACGAGGGTCACGTCGACGTAGTCCACGGCCGTAAGGTCCAGGCTCACCCCGTCGCTTGCGGCCAGGGCCCGGGCCAGGGCCTCGTGGAGGCTCGCGGCCTCTTCCACCGTGCAGGCCCCCGAAAGGGTCAAGCGCGCCGGTTGGGCGGCTTCATCCAAGATATACGGTGCCATACGTCTCTCCGTATCACGCGCCACGCGGCGCTGGCTTAGTTCTTCGATCGCGCCATCCGGACCAGCCGGGGGATGTCCAGGATCAGGGAGATGCTGCCGTCGCCGTTGATGGAGGTGCCCGAAACCCAGTCGAGCTTGCCGCACTTGTCGTCCAGGCTCTTGATGACCGCCTGCTGGCGGCCCACCACCCTGTCCACGCAAAAGCCGATCTTCTCCCCGTCCACGTCGGTGATCACGATGCGCTCGTAGGGGGGCTGCTCGCCCGGCACGTCGAACAGCCGGCGCAGGCTCACCAGGGAGGTCAGTTCGCCCATGCGGTCGAAGGTCTCCACCTTGTGCACCGGCCCGTCCACCACCCGCTCCTGGAAGCCGCGCAGGTGGGAGAGGGGCACGATGTAGGACTCCGCGCCCACCACCACGTTGAACCCGTCGATGATGGCCAGGGTGAGCGGCAGGCGGATGACCACCCGGGAGCCTTCCCCCTTGCGGGTCACCAGCTCCACCGTGCCGCGCAGGTCGGTGATGTTGCGCATCACCACGTCCATGCCCACCCCGCGCCCGGACACGTCCGAGACTTTTTTGGCCGTGGAGAAGCCCGGCTGGAAGATCAGGTTCAGGAGCTCCTTTTCCGTCACGTCGGCCCCTTCGGCCAGAAGACCGCGCTCCACGGCCTTTTGCCGCACGGCCTCGGTGTCGATCCCCCGGCCGTCGTCGGAGACCACGATCTCCACGAACCCCCCTCCCTGGCTGGCGGCCAGGGTGATGGTCCCGCGCCTGGGCTTGCCGGCCTCCTCCCTTTCCCCCGGGGTTTCCAGGCCGTGGTCCAGGCTGTTGCGCAGGATGTGCACCAGGGGGTCCTTCAACTGGTCGAGAATGGTCTTGTCCAGCTCGGTCTCCCCGCCCAGGGAGACGAAATCCACCTCTTTGGCCAGGGTGTGGCCCAGGTCGCGCACCAGGCGCTGGAACACGCTGAACACCGAGCCTATGGGGAGCATGCGCAGGCCCAGGGACACGTCGCGCACGGCGTCGGTCAGGCGCTCCAGGTCCTCGTCCACGGCGGCCACCGCCTCCATGTCGCCGCCCTTGACCGCCTGGCGCAGGCGCGACTGCAGGATGACCATCTCCCCGGCCATGTTCACCAAAAGGTCCAGCTTGGCCGAATCCACCCGAAGCGACGTGGCCGCGCCCGCCTCCAGGCGTTTTGCGGCCGCGGCCCCCCCGGGGGCCTGGGGCCTGGCCGCGACCTTGGCCGCCAGGATCCGGGCGTGGACCCGGGCCACGCCCTCGGCCAGGAGCCTCTCGGCCTCGCCGTCGTCCTCCACCCCGGCCAGGGGCTTCAGGAGTTCCTCAAGGTCCGAGCCGCGCATGCGCTCGTCGTGGACCCGGGCGACCGTGAGCTTGCAGTCGTCCTCCACGAAGATGAACACGTCGCGTATGGCGTCGGTGTCCTGATCCGTCAGGATGAGCGCGTCGAAAAAACCGTAAACCTGTTCCGGATCGTAGGCCGGGTCGCCTACCGGCGGGGGGAGCGGACCGTTGCGCAGCACCCGCATGAGGCCCAGGGTGTCCAGTTCGGCCAGCAGGCGCAGGGGATCGTTGCCCGTGCGCAGGATCCCCGGGTGGGGCCGGAAACGTACCCAGTAGATGGCGGAGCCCCCATCCTGACAGTTGACGCACGGGGGCGCGGGCGGCGCCGGGTGAAGCCCGGCGGTGGGCCCGGCCGCGGGCGCGGAATCGGGGAGGAAGGCCACGAACTCCTTGTTCAGCTCGTCGCTGGCCGCCTTGAGGGAGTCGTCCACCGCCCCGGACGGGACGGCGAGCAGGGCCAGGATGTGGTCCCTGGCGCGCAGGGTCAGGGTGAGCAGGGTGTCGGTGACCGGAATCTGCCCGGAGCGCACCCGGTCGAAGACGGTCTCCACGTGGTGGGTGAAGCGGGCGATCTCCTCGAAGCCGAACATGCCCGCCCCGCCCTTGATGGTGTGCATGGCCCGAAAACAGGACGCGATGCGCTCCTGGTCCCCCGGATCGGCCTCCAGGGCCAGGAGCGCGCGCTCCAACTCGTCGAGAAGCTCCCGGGCTTCGTCGATGTACACCTTGTTCATGTGGTCCATTTCGCCCATGCCGCGCCCCTTTTCCCTAGGCTCGCGTAGCGTCCTCAAAAGGACGCTACACTAGAAACGCTCGAACTGGTCGTCGTCGGCGGACGCTTCGTCTTCCATCACCAGGCTCACTCCCCCCTGCTTCCTTCCTGCCTGGCCTGCCGGGCCAGCCGGGGCGGCCGGGGCGGCGGCGGGGCTTTTCGTGAGCCGCCTGGGCGCCGGAGCGGCCTTGCCCTTGCGGACCGGCGCGGCCAACTGGCGTGTCGGTTCCAGCTTGAAGAAGCCCACGGCGGCCTGGAGCTGTTCCGCCTGGCCGGAGAGTTCCTCGGAGGTGGACGCCAGCTCCTCCGACGCGGCGGCGTTGGACTGGATCACCTGGTCCAGCTGCTGCAAGGCCTTGTTCAGCTGCCCGGCCCCGTTGCTCTGCTCCTGGCAGGAGGCGCTGATCTCCTGCACCAGCTCGGCGGTTTTCTGGATGCTGGGCACCAGGGCGTTCAGCAGGTTTCCCGCCCGCTCGGCCACTCCCGAGGTGTTGCGGGAAAGTTCGGTGATCTGGGAGGCGGCCACCTGGCTGCGTTCGGCCAGCTTGCGCACCTCGGCGGCCACCACCGCGAACCCCCTGCCGTGCTCCCCGGCCCTGGCCGCTTCCACGGCGGCGTTCAAGGCCAGCAGGTCGGTCTGGCGGGCGATCTCCTCGATGATGGAGATGCGGTTGACAATCTGCTTCATGGCCTCCACGGCGCTGGCCACGGCGTCCCCGGATTCCTTGGCGTCGTGGGCGGATTTGACCGCTATGGCCTCGGTCTGGCGGGCGTTGTCCGCGTTCTGGCTGATGCTGGAACTCATCTGCTCCACGGCCGAGGCGGATTCCTCCACCGCGGCCGCCTGCTCGGTGGACCCCTGGGAAAGCATCTGGGCCGAGGCGGAGAGCTGCTCACTGCCGGCCGCCACGTTGGAGGCCCCGGACTGCACTTCGCCCACCACTTCCCGGAGCCGCTCCACCATTTCGCCCATGGCCTTGAGCATCTCGTCCTTGTCCGAACGCAGGGACACGGTCTCCGACAGGTCCCCCTCGGCCAGGCGCCCCGCCAGCCCGGCCACGTTCCGCTCGGCCTCGATCATCCGGCGCATGGATCCCATGAGCCGGCCTATCTCGTCGGAGGAGGTCACCACCACGTCCTGGCTGGAATCGCCCAGGGCCACGGCGTCGGCGACGCTGGTGGCCTTGGACAGGCCGTTTCTTATGGAACGGATCATGAGCACGGCGAAAAGGATGCCGATGAGGATGGCCGCGGCGGAAACACCGATGTTCAGGGTGTTGGCCAGGGCCAGGTCGGCGGCCGACTTCTGCTGCTGGATGCGCAGGGCCTCGTCGGCCAGCGAGCTGACCTTGGCGGCTGATTCGGCCATGCTTTTCACGTCCTGGGCCAGCAGGTCGGCGGCCTTGGTGAAATCGTCGGTGCGGTTGCGGTAGACCTGGGCCTTGGCCACTATGTCCTCGAGCAACGTGCGCTCCTCGAGCGCGGTCACCAGCGGCATGGCCCCCTTGCCCTGGGCCACGACCTGGTCCAGGATGCCCTTGGCGTTCTCGATGCGGGCGCGGTCGCCGCGCCACAGATAATAGAGCACTTCGATCCTGGAGCGCAGGAACTCCTGGGTGAGGACGTTTAAGCGGTTGAGGATGTCCGCATCGCGCGCCACCAGGGCCGCGTCGCCCGAACCGGCGGCCTTGGCCAGGGCGTCGCCCTGATGCTTGAGCAGGGTGTCCGAGGCCTGTTGCAGGGCCGTGGCCGCGTCCACCACGGTTTTGAGCGTTTCCTCCCGGCCCTTTTCAGACTCCAGGTATTTCTTGAGCGCCGCATCGTAATCCTGGAAGCCCGTGACCATGGCGTCGACGTGCTCCCGGTTGCTCACGTCCTTGAAGCTGGCCTTCATGCCCTGCGCCAGGCTGATGGATTCCGCGATCCGCTTGCGGAAAGACTCGAGCCGCTTATCGTCCTTGTTGTTCATGTAGTAGAGAACGTCTGTGCGGCACTCCAGCATGTTGTTCACTATCTTGTTCACGGTGTCCGACTTTTCCGCCCTGTCGGTGACACTCTCTATCCCGTTCCGGGATACAAAAAAAACTGCCACCGTGAAGGCTATCAACATGCCGCATCCAAGCCCAAGTTTTGCCGACACAGTCAAATTCCTGAACATCATGCGCCTCCCTTGTGGACGGGTAAGATCAGCTCCCAGCTCGGCGGCGGGACAACTTGTTAGTTAGGATAACCTTTTCCCGGACATTCTCCACCCCAGTTCTCCTGTGCCCGCTTCTGGCGGGCCCAGGTGCGCCACCTGGTCTCACAGACGGATAATTTAACAGTGACAAAATTGTGCCGGTTTCGCACTCTTTTTTATGCTGTTGCTTCTTTTCCCGTCTTTTCCTACCCTGCCGGCTGATATCCGGTCTTGTTTTTCTCATGATTGCGAACGCCCGGGGAGGCCGCACCGTGGACACAGAAGCGCCGTGACACTTCTTGAGGAACGCAGCTCCGTCCTGATCGTGGACCACGAGGGCGACAACCTCCCGGCCCTTGAGAACGCGCTTGCGCCCTTGGACGTCACGGTGGTCAAGGCAGGGAGCGGCCCGGCGGCCCTCAAGGCCACCCTGGACCACGAATTCGCCCTGGCCATCCTGGACGCGCACATGCCCGGCATGGACGGCTTCGAGCTGGCCGGGCACCTGCGCGGCCTGGAAACGACCAGGGGGATCCCCATCATCTTCCTGACCGCCGGGCACCCCGACTGGGAGCGCGTTTCCCTGGACGGCAGATCCGGGGCCGTGGACTTCGTCACCAAGCCTTTCAGCCCGAAGGTCCTGGTGGCCAAGGCGCGGGTGTTCCTCGAACTCCACGCGGCCAAGCGCAAGATTTCCCGGCAGGACGCCCAGTTGGAAAAGCTTATCGAGGAGCAGCGCCGGGCAAGCGCGATGCTCGAGCGCGAAATCTCCCAGTGCAAAATGAAGGAGGAGGAGCTCCGCGACAGCGAGGGGCGGGTGCGCCTGCTGGTGGAGAGCGCCCCGGACGCCATCTTCATCCAGTGCGCGGGGCGTTTCGCCTTCCTGAACCAGGCCACGGTGCGGTTGTTCGGTGCGCAAAGCGCCCAGGAGCTGGTGGGCATGGACCTTCTGGACCGGGTGCACCCCGAATCGCGCGGGACGGTCCGGGAGCGCATCCGCGCCATCAACGAGGAACGCCGCCAACTGCCCATGTACGAGGAACGCTACCTGCGGATGGATGGGAGCGTGGTGGACGTCGAGGTAGCCTCGGTGCCCATCGAGTTCGAGGGCCAGCACTGCAGCCTGGGCTTCGTGCGCGACGTCACCGAGCGCAAGCGGGCCGAAAGAGTGATGATCCACAACCAGCGGATGGCCACGGTCTGGAGCCTGGCCGCCGGCGTGGCCCACGAGGTCAACAACCCGCTGGGCGGCATCCTCCAGAGCCTTCAGAACATCAAAAGGCGGCTCTCCCCGGACCTGGCCGCCAACGCGCGCGAGGCCGAGCAACAGGGCTGCTCCCTGGAGGCGATCCAGGGATATCTGCGCTCGCGGCGGATCCTCGAGTTCCTGGACGCCATCGAGGAGAGCGGGCACAGGGCCGCCCGCATCGTGGCCAACATGCTGGAGTTCGGCCGGGTAGAGACATCCGAGCGCAGGCTCGTGGACTTGAACGACCTGGTGGAAAAGTCCATGAGCCTGACCGCGACGCACTGCGCCAGTGAAGACCACTGTTCCTACCGGGACGTGCTGATCGAAGGGGACCTGGACCCGGGCCGCCCCCAGGCTCTGTGCATCCCGTCCCAGATGGAACAGGTTCTGGTGAACCTGTTGCAGAACGCCCTGCACGCCCTGGAAGACCGTCAGGACAAGGATCCGCCGGCCAGGATCACCGTGCGCACCGCCGTCGAGCCCGGCGCGGTGCGCATCGAGGTGGAGGACAACGGCCCGGGCATGGAGCCCGGGGTGCTCGACCGGGCCTTCGACCCCTTCTTCACCACCCGGTCCGCGGGCCAGGGCACGGGCCTGGGCCTTTCGGTCTCGTTCTTCATCGTGACCAACAACCACGGCGGGACCCTGGACGTGGAGTCCTCCCCGGGCGCCGGGACGCGCTTCGTGGTCAGGCTGCCGTCGAGCTAGGCCCCTGGCCTCAAACGGTCAGGACCTTCCAGCCCTGTTTGAGGTACTGAGTCAGGGGTTCCCCCATGAAGATCACTTGCGCGCCCAGGGCCGTTAATGCCGGGGCCACGTCGTAGCGGTCCGCGCAGGCCTTGCAGGCCAGAAGCTCGACTCCCGCGGCCTGGCAGTCCTCCACTTCGGCCTGGAGTTCGGCGTCCTCAGCCAGGAGCCTGGCCGAAGGCCCCCAGACCACCAGCCGGACCCGGTCCCACCAGCCCTTGAGCCTGGAGTTCTTGGCGTACATCAGGGCCATGTTCAGGGCCGCTTCGCGGTCACCGGTGATCCAGACCACGACCAGGCCGGCCGGTGCGTCGCCGGTGTGGGCGTCATCAGTGTGCGTGGACATGTCCGCTCCTTTTCGCCCGGCCCGCGCCACGCTCGGGAGCGCGGGCCGGGCGGGCGCAATTGATGGTTACAGCCAGGCCACCTTGGCCGCCTGCCTGGGCGGGATCATCCGGTAGCGGTATTTGGGGTAGCCCAGCATGAGCCCCCCGTGCAGGGTCTGTCCTTCCTCCAGGCCCAGGAAACCGGCCAGGGCGGGGTTCAGCTTGGCGGCCCGGGTCAGCAGCCCGGCCCAGCACGCCCCCAGCCCGGCCGAGGCGGCCGCCAGCTCCAGATAGCTGAGGGCGATGACGCAGTCGGTCTCGCCCCAGGAGTAGTCCGAAGGGGAAGAGGCCACCACAAAGGCCGGAGCCCCGCGCAGGACCACCTCCCGGCCCGCGTCCCAGGCCTGGACCAGATGCGGGTAGACCCCGCTGCCGCGTAGCCAGTCCACGCTCAGCCTGGCCGCCTCCCGGGTTTTGGCCGGATCGAGGCACGCCGTGAAGAACACTTTCTGGGAGTTCACGGCCGTGGGAGCGTAGCGGGCCGTGTCCAGAAGCCCGGCCATGGTCCCGGCGTCGACCGGCTTGTCCTTGTAGGCCCGCACCGACCGCCTGGACAGCATGAGCTGGCGCACGGCCTGGGCGTCCGGCAGGTTTTCGGGGGCCGGCGCGAACCCGGCCGCGTCCAGCCTGGAATTGGCTATCGCGCCGCTGGGGCACACCGCCATGCAGTGTCCGCAGCCGTTGCAGAAGTCCGTGAACGCGTCCTGGGGAAACCCCTCGGCATCGAACCCGATGCACCCCACCGGGCAGACTTCGGCGCACATCCCGTCACGCTTGCAGGCCTGGTGGTCAACCGTGATAAGCTTCATCTCGCCTCCTTGTCGGCACAGGTCAAAATGCCTCTGTCCGTCATGTTCCCCTGCCCTTTCCGGCCTTGAGTAGACCGGTCGGTTACAGCGTTGAGCAAAAGACACCTCCCTTTCGACCCTCATGCGGCAGCCAGGCCTAGGCCGCCAGGAGGTCGAACGCGAAAGCGAAAAACACGTCGATGGGAGCCGGGCTTTTGGCCACTTTCATGCGCAACAGGGTGCCCTGCCAGGCCGCCATCAGGAACTCGGCGGCCTCGCGGCTGTCGAGCCCCGCCTTGATTTCACCGGTGGCCTGCCCTTCGGCGATGAGTTTGCCGAAAATGTCGGTCATGGCGCTCATGCAGCCGTCGAGCCGGCCCTGAAGCGGTTCGGAAAGATCTCCCATTTCCTGGGACAGGTTTCCGATGGGACAGCCCAGGGTGCACCCCGTCTCCAGGAAGTTGGCGCGGTAGCGCTCGAAATAGTTGCGCAGCCTGACCAGGGGGGAGACGCCTTTGTCCTCGAGCAGGGCCCGGGAGCGCTCCGTAAGATTCGCCTGGTAATGGTCGACGACCGCCAGGGCGAAATCCTCCTTGCTCTTGAAATAGTGGTAGAAGGACCCCCTGGGAGCCCCGGCGGCCTCCAGCATCTCCTGGAGTCCCGCGCCCAGAAACCCCTTGCGGTGCATGACCGCGGCCCCGGCCTTGATGATTCGTTCCCGCGTTCCCTCGCCCATGAAGAGAAATTAGACCGATCAGTCTAGCCTGTCAAATTCGAAAAAAACTGTCACCAGGCCGGGCCGGGCACGGCTTCGGTGCAACAAGGGGGATCGTTCCCCGGCAGCACAGCCTCACCGTTGTCAAACTTGTTTATCAAAGATCGCAGATCCATGTAATGATTTGCGGTTCCTATAAAAGCATTCCATACAAAGGAACATATTTAATATAAGAGGCCAAAAGGCCCGAACAAAAAAACGCCCACCGGAGGTATTGATTCCAAAATTGGCTGATACAAAGGCGTTGGTCAGAAAAAACACTACCGCGATGACGGACAACACAAACATTCTGTAGTCGCAGCGAGAGCTCACGCAGTAAGAGACGATCACCAACAAGTTAAAAATCAATGCCAAAATGAATACCGGGGTAGTAATGCTCGCAACGTAAAAGAACTGCAATCGATTCGCGTGCTGAGCGCCAAGCAGAATGTCGTCTTTCTGACTTGGAAAATATTGGTCTGCAAAATCATGAAAATCGTATCCGTTCCACGAAGAGAAGGCTTCTACGGCATACTTGCCGCGATCAAAACGCAAAAAGAAATTCATAAAATTCTTCAATGAAGTCGCTATATAATGAGCAGTGTAGTGAGTCAACACATACGTTACGAACCGACCGGATTCCATGGAGAGATTGTCTTTGCCTGTAGACATCAGCAAGCCATCCTTATCCCACAAAAGCAGATGTTCCAACGCTCCATCATCATCGCCAAATTGATCCTGATGCTTGTTTTTAAAATCATTCCAGTGGCTTGAAAAAGCACTTTCGGGATACGCGGCTATATAGCCGTCCATTGCTTCTGGAGTATCCACAATCAACTTCGCAACTAAAAACTGAGAAGCATGGTCGGGAAGCGGACTGAATCTGCCTTCAAGTTTGTAATTATAGAAAGATAAGCAAAGAATGGAACACGCCAAAACTACTATACAATTAAATATAAATTTTTTGTCGCGAACTATGATGGCAACAAGAAACATGGTGATGCCAAGAATTAACAACGACGAGTTGTGGCTCAACACACACAATCCAAGAATAAATTTTACGAGCAGATTATTTTTTTGGAAAAGAATTACCATCAACAACAACACCCCAAACACAGCCTGAACATCCATCATTACAAATGTCATATTGAGGAGCATCATTGAAACCAACAACGACAACAAGGGGGTTATCAATAAAAATTTATCAGTAAAAATCCTTGTTATGTGTATTGAAACAAATGCAGCCAGGGCGCAGTTTGCAACAACAAAGGCCCAGGGACCAAATAATAAATACAACGGCCTCAGTAAAAAAGGAAAAAGTGTAGGCGCCTCATGACTCATTTGGAATACTGCGGCACCGCCCAGATACCTGCGGCTGTCTGGCACAACGACAGGAAATCCGATGAAAGAGCACAGCACGAGGCAAATGCAAAACAAAGCTGCAAATTGCACCGTTGTATCTTCGAAATTTATCAATCGAGTTCCGTTCACGCCCCATGCCCCCCCTGTTTAATAAACAGATCAATATCAAGAACAAAAATTCAAGTCACCCCATCAAGCAAGCCTTACAATTCCAGCAGCCAGCTTCTTGATCATTACGGAAAGCACCGAAATAATCAGTAAATAAATCCAAAATGTTATAGTCAAATCACCCTTGTAGAGGATATAATCATGCGAATACATAAAGAAACCATGCACGAGAAATAGTTCCAGACTATGCCGTCCTAAAAATGAAAACAGGAAGGAACTTCTCGAAGCATACATTTTTTGCAAGACCAGCAGAGCAAGACCTGAAATCGCTACATTCTTGACACTATACCACATGGAGTCCGAAACTTGACTACTGTAAGCAAAGCTGCAACCTATAAACAAAACAACCAGGCACGAGGCGAATTCAACGACCGGCGGCCTATAAAAAACATAAATCAATGACGCGACAACAAAAAACATCAAATATATGTAGAGATGTCTGTCGATCCATGTTTCAACGCCCCCGTAAACAATTACTCCTGCCACAAACAGCGACACTGGCAACAATGATTTACGCACGTTAATTGCTTTCACAAAGGAATGCATTCTGTCTTTATACTCAAACATCAAAACCCCAGCCGGGAATGACAGGAGATTCAACTTTGCATTTGGCGTCATATCCTCGCTAAAAACAACGAACAATGAACATAAAAAAAGCACAATTATTTTAACGCTGGTGTCCGTCTGAAGATTATAAACAATAAAAAAAGTCAAATACCAAAAGAACAGGAAATTTATAAACCAATAATTTATATCAACGGTCTTTATGCCTGTCGCTTGTTTTATGAAATCAATAGTTGAGATTGGACTTGAAAACAGCATTACTTCAACTGACATCAAAATTAAATTAGCGATCAAAAATACAACATATATTTTTAGTAATTTTTTTTTAAAAAAATTCTTCATTCCACTTCGAAAATATGAACTACTCAATCCATAACCAGACAAAATAAGAAACACGGCCACGCCTTTGGTTCCCAGGTACTTAAACGTGGCCAAGGCCTGTTGATCGCTGACGGCATGCCAGCACAAGTGCTGAACAATTATTCCAAATATTGCCAAGCCCTTTGCCGTATCAGTGAGCCCGCGGCCAAAAAAATCGTCTCGACTTTCTCGCTTTGATAAAATCAAACCGACTATTATTACGAAATAAACCTGCAAATTAAACAGCAGCGGCGAACCGACAACAATCTTAATAATTTCATGGGACTCTGATTGAAGTAAATAACCACTAATAGCGGATAATGACATAAATGTTCCCAAAAAGCCCTAGATTATTAAATTGCCATGCTACGCTACAATTATACTCTAATCTTGAACACAACTATATCCATGACAGCTTCAAAGCCATGTATTCTAAACGCGTTCTCATCTCTACATGCCAAGCTCGGAACAGCCAGCCCTAATACGACTGTAGCGTGCGCATTTCGCACTTTTTTGAGGTTCCGGCCTTGCCCACAACACCATTTCTCATTGAGTGCAACGAGGGGAATGCCGCTCCATACCTTTAGGCAGGCTATGCCGAAAAGTTCTCAAAAAATCAATACGGTAAGTGAGAAAACTCGTATGCGGCAAATACCTGTCTGACTTCATTCGAACTCGGATCACGGCGGCCAGGATGAGACCTGGGTCATCTCGCTGCGTGCCGGAGGTATTCTCCGGGCAGCCTCATGCAAACAGGACGTGCTTTGTTGCAAAGACTACGCTAAGGGACCACCTGTCGGGTTGAAGTTTCAGGGGTCGACCAGATTCTTTCCGTTTTGTGAACCGACCCCTTGCAGGCGCGCGCCGTCGAAGTAAAAAAGGCACTTTATCAGCGGCTTGACTCGGTGATTACCCAGCTGACGCGGATGGCCTGCGTGCAAGCCCTTGAGTTAAATATATTTAATTAAGGAAGGCCTCACCTGAACAGGGCAGCAAGAGTAACGGTCGTGAAAAATGGAAAGAGCAAAGGATTATTCAAGAGCTTGGCTGGACCTGGTGTAATGCTGCAGAAGCACTTCACCATGGCCAAGAAGCGGCAATACTGTTTGAAACCATGCCGATGTATGCACTATTAATTGGCACAATAAAAATTTCTTTGCTTTTTGTTATTCTAAACTCGTACATTTTATAGGAATAATTGTTGATAAGTCCGAGAGAGTGGATTACTTTGTTGTCCAAGGCGTATGTTTCCGCAAGGAGGACCCCATGCCCGATGTTCAATCGAATATAGATCTTGTTGCATTTTGCGGTCTTTATTGCGGCGCGTGTAGATCGTATCTTAAGGGCAAATGTAAAGGCTGTCGTGAAAACACCAAGGCAACGTGGTGCAAAGTCAGAACTTGCTGTTTGGAAGAGAATATACCAACATGCGCATCATGTCCTGTTTATTTTGACCCGTCCTTCTGTAGTAAATTTAATAATATTATTTCAAAAATATTTGGATTTGTGTTCAATTCTGACCGGGCAGCTTGTCTTGCGCAAATCAGTAGATGCGGAATCGAAGGCCACGCCAAGATCATGGCCGAAAACAACATGCAAACCATAAAGCGCAGGACCGGCAATTCGTAATCGATTCGATACTCTTTTCAAACAAACCCTCGCCCGGACCAGTGTCGCTGTTTGAGCCGATCACCGGAAGCCGTGCCCTTCCTTGCTTCCAGGTTCCGTTCGGCTCGCCCGAACGACACCGTCGCTTTCCCCTATCCTTGCCGCCTCCCCTGCTCCGTCATTTTCTCTGAAATGATTGACCATTTACGCTTCACAACAAACTCCAAGCGTTATACTTTGAAATTAGTGACCAGCCTCAACCAGCAGGGGGAGCAATGGCCAAGCGCTCCGAAGCCGGCGACTCCGGGTCGTCAAGAACCTCAAGCGTAACCCTCTTTGACGGGAAGAGGCATTCCTCTCTTCTGAACGCCCTGTCATCCCCGATCTTCTTCAAAGATCTCCAGGGGCGCTACACGGACTGCAACACCGCCTTCCTCGACTTTATCGGACTCCCAAGTGAATCCGTCATTGGCAAAACGTCCCGGGACATTGCTCCCTTGGATAACGCTTCCCGCTACGAGGAAATGGACGCGGATCTCCTGCGTGAGGGTGGCATACAGATTTACGAGTACACCGTGCGCACGGCATCCGGTGAGACGCGCGATGTCATGTTCCGCAAATCAGTCTTGCGGGATGACAACGACCAACCCATCGGCATCGCAGGAGAGATTCTTGACATAACCCAACGCAAGCGGGCCGAGGAGGCACTCCATAACAGCGAGGAACACCTCCGCATCATCGCCGACAACACCTACGATTGGGAATACTGGAGAAATCCCCAGGGGCGGTACATCTGGGTATCGCCATCCTGCCGGGAATTGACCGGATATTCACCGGAAGACTTCACAGGGGACGCGCGCCTGACCATCGGCAGGATCATCCACCCGGATGATCAGCAAGCCTGGAGAAAGCATATTCGTGAAGTGGACACCTCCGTGCCGGATCTGAGCGAGTTCGAAGTCCGTCTGGTCAAGAAGTCCGGCGAGATTATCTGGATCAGCCACATCTGCAAGCCCATTTTCGGCAGCACCGGTGAATATCTGGGTCGTCGCGGCTGCAACCGGGACATATCCACGCGCAAGCAGGCCGAAGAGGACAAGTACCAGGCCGAGAGAAGCTACAGGGAACTGGTCGAACATGCCCCTATCGGCATTTTCCGGTCCACTCCCCAAGGCCGCTTTTTAATGGCTAACACGCAATTGGCCGAAATGTACGGCTATGATTCTGTTCAGGAGCTTTTGGAAGCGACTTACGACATCGGAAAACAGCACTACGCGGACCCGAACGATCGTGTGAAATTCATAAACGATTTGGATCAAAAGGATATCCGTGGACTTACGACCCGTAGACTTCGCAAGGACGGATCCCTTATTTTTGTGGTCACTTCCGCCCGGGCCGTACGGGACAAGTCCGGAAATCTCATGTATTATGAAGGATTCACCAGCGACATCAGCAGCCACATCAAAATGGAACAAACGATGCTCATGACGGAGAAGCTGTTTTCCCTTGGCGGCCTGGCAGCAGGCATGGCCCACGAGATCAACAATCCCTTGGCAGGCATGATGCAAAGCGCCCAGGTCATAGCCACCCGGTTTAGTCCGGACGTGGCGGCCAACATCGCCGCTTGCGAAAGGACCGCTTGCGACATGAATGCTCTCCAGGCATATCTTAAGGACAGAGAAATACTGGTCCTCCTGGAGGGAATCCGAAAATCAGGAAAGCAAGCCAATGCGATTGTTTCAAACATTCTCAGTTTCTGTGCGCGCAGCACGTCAACCCTGATGCCCATAGACCTCAATTCCGTGGTCGAGAATGCCGTCGATCTCTTCAAACAAGGCTCCAACCGGCTGGAGCAGTACGATCCAAAACTCATAGTCATCAACAGAGAGTACGAATTGCATGACTTGCAAGTGCCATGTTTCGGAAATCAAATTCAGCAAGTGGTCTTGAATTTGCTGCTCAATGCGGCCCAGGCCATGGCCGGGGCATGCGTGCCGGAACCAACGATCACCCTGCGCACCCGAAGTGATGGCGCGAAGGCCATCATTGAGGTGGAAGACAACGGTCCCGGCATGGAGGAATCGGTCCGCAAGCGCGCGTTCGAGCCGTTCTTCACCACCAAGAAGGTGGGAACCGGCACGGGACTCGGGCTTTCGGTCTCCTATTTCATCATTGTGAACCAGCACCATGGAACCATCGAAGTTACGTCTTCACCCGGCCAGGGGACCCGTTTCATCATCGACCTCCCGTTACAACAGGCTCCATTGGCCAACGATCCTGATGCGCTGCCGCCTTGCAGTCTCAAGCCCTCTTCCTGAACGCCGCGCTGTCCTTGGACTTCACGCGGCCGCCGGCCCAGGCGGCCCTGCCGGCCGAAGATCGGCACGGCCGGAAGCGCTCATACCCGGCAAAAAGGCTGGGGCCTGCCGGGCTTGGTCAGCACGATTTGCCACACCTGCATGGCGCGCGCCCGAAAGGCCCCGGCGCAGCAGAGCAGGTAGTACTCCCACATGCGCTTGAAGGTTTCCGGGTAGCGCTGCCTGAGGTCCGGCCAGGCGGCTTGGAAGCGCTCGTTCCAGGCCATGAGCGTCGTGTCGTAATGGGGGCCCAGGTTGTGCACGTCCTCCACCACGAACAGCCCCTCGGCGGCCCGGGATATCTGGGCCAGGGACGGCAGCATGCCATTGGGGAAGATGTACTTGCGTATCCAGGGGTCGAACTTCCTGCAGGTGACGTTGCTTCCGATGGTGTGCAGGAGCAAGACACCGGCCTCGCGCAGGCAGCGGTGGACGGAGCGCATGAAGACCCGGTAGTTCTTGTGTCCCACGTGCTCGAACATGCCCACGGAGACGATCTTGTCGAACGTTCCGACCAGATCCCGGTAATCGCGGCAGGTGATCGCGACATCCAGGCCCAGATCCTGGGTGCTACGCCTGGCGTACTCGATCTGGCTGGAGGAGATGTTCACCCCCTCGACCGAGCAGCCGTAGCGCTCGGCCGCGAAGCGGCAGAAGCCGCCCCAACCGCAACCGACGTCCAGGACCTTGTGTCCGGGGCGCAGGCCGATCTTGCGGCAGATGAGGTCGAGTTTCTTCTCCTGGGCCTGGTCCAGATCATCCGTGCCGTCGAAGTAGGCGCAACTGTACTGGTTGTACCGGTCGAGCCAGGGAAGGAACATGTCGTCGCCGAGGTTGTAGTGCCGCTCGGCCACGTCCAGGCATCTCCGGCGCGTCTGCCGGTTGAGGAGCGTCTCCCGGGCCCACTCCAAGAGCAGCCTCACCCTCCCTTGCCCGTTCTGGTCCAGCCCGACGGAGCAGATGCGCCTGAACAGCTCGTCCAGGCGGTCGCATTCCCACCACCCCTCCATGTACGACTCGCCCAGCCCCAGGCTTCCGTCCCGAAGGACCCGGCCGTAGAAACCATCGTCAACAACCTGAATATCCCAGGAATCGTCGCCGTTCACCCGGATGCCGGCCTGGGCCAGGAGGTTCGTAACGGCTTGCCTGCTCCTGCGCATGACCATCACCCCCATCGGGACCAAGAGATAGTCCTGCCATAGCATGGAATCCACGCTTTACCAACCGCGTGGCGGGCCGCGACGACTCTACCGGATGGCCACGAAGAAGAGCCTGGGGAAGGGGAGGAGCACCGTTCCGTCGGGCATTTCCGGGTAGGCCCCGGCCAGGGCCGCCCGGTAGCGGGCGAGGAAGTCCGCGCGCTCGCCTTCGCCTAGCGGCTGGAGAAAGGGGCGCAGGCCGGTGCTCTTGAAAAATTCCACGATGTCGCCGCAGCCGCCCCTGAGGGGATGGTGGTAGACCGTGAGCCAGACGTCGGCCCGGGCGCCGGCGTCGCGAAGGGCGCGGTAATACCAGTCGGCGCCGCGGCGGACCTCCCTGGCCCTGGAAGCGTCGGCCAGCTTGGACGCCCAGGGCCCCGCGGCGGCGGTTTCGCGCATCAGAACATGGGCCGGTTCGTCGAGGTTGTCCGGGATCTGCACGGCCAGGCGTCCGCCCGGGGCCAGCCTGGCCACCAGGGCCGGCAGCAGGGCGGCGTGGTCCGGCACCCATTGCAGCGACGCGTTGGCCAGGATCACGTCGAAGGGGCCGGAGCTCCTCCAGGCCGCGATGTCCTCGATTTCGAAACGGACCCCGGGCAGGCGCTTTCTCGCCGCCTCGATCATGTCCGGGGAGCTGTCGATGCCTACGATGTCCGCATCCGGGAAGTGCCGCCGAAGAAGCTCCGTCGAGTTGCCCGGCCCGCAGCCCACATCAACGGCCCTGGCCGCCGGGCCGCCCGCAATCCTTGCCAGCAGGTCCCGGATCGGACGGTTCCTCTCCTCTTCGAACTTGACGTATTGACTGGGGGACCAGCTCATTTGGTCTTCTCCGTGGAGTGCTTGGAGTTTCGTGGGATCACGCGGCGAGCGACGACGTTTCCCGGGCCTACCGGCCAGCCGGGAAATCGACCTTGAGCTTGCTGCCGGTCGCGTGGGCGTTCCGGCTGAAGAACTTCACCGCCCCTTACGACGAACACGCCCGGCACAGCCCGCACCCTACGTCCGGGCACTTGGGGGTGCGCTTTCCGGACTTGTAGCGCTCCCACTCGCGCCACAGGGCCTCGCGGCCCACGCCGATGTCGATGCACTCCCAGGGGAACACCTCGTCCTTGGCGCGCTCGCGGTCCAGCACGGCGGAAATGTCTCCGCCGGCAGCGGACCAGTCTTTAAGGGCCTGTCGCCAGCCGTGCTCGCCGGCCGACAAGTACAACCCGGCCAGTTCCTCCCCGCCCCGGGCCAAAAGGCCCTGCAACCGGGCCCAGGAGGGCTTCTCTCCCTCCAGGCGCACCCCGCGCAGGGGCTTCGCCAGGGCCGCAAGCCAGCCAAGGCGCGCTTCGAGCGACGCCTCGGAGGCCATGGGGGCCCACTGCATGGGGGTCCAGGGCTTGGGCACCAGGGGGTTGACCCCCAAAGTCAGGTGGCCGATGCCCTTTTTGCCGCCCCCCACCTTGCCGGCCCGGCAGACCTCGGCCAAGAAGCGGGCCAGCTCCGCGTAATCCTGGTCCGTTTCGCCCGGCCAGCCGATGATCAGGTACACCTTCAGGTGGTTCACCCCGCGCGCCGCGGCCAGTTCCACGGCGCGCAGGAATTCCCCCTCGTCCAGGTTCTTGTTGGCCCTGGCCCTTATGTTCTCGCTCGGCCCTTCCAGGGCCAGGGTCAGGGTGCGCAGCCCAGCATCGCGCAGGATGCCCATGAGCGAGGGCGTGATCGCGTCCGCGCGTAGCGACGACAGGGTGAACTTCACCTTTTCGGCCGAGAGCCAGTTCAGGAAGTCCGGCAGCTCCGCCCAGTCCGTGAGGGCCGTGCCCACCAGGCCCACCTTCTTGGGCCCGGTCTGGCGCACGATGTCCTTGAGGTCCTCCATGCGGGCCTGCCTGGGGGGGCGGTACACGAATCCGGCCGCGCAGAAACGGCAGGAATGGGGGCACCCCCGGTTGACCTCCATGAGCAGGGTGTCCTTGAACTCGGCCTCGTGGCTCACGAAGCTGGAGCAGGCGGGATCGGTCAGGATGCGGCCAGAGGAGACGGCCGCCCGGACAACCGGCAGCCGGCTGGTGCCCGGCACGTAGAACCCGGGCCGAGCGGCCATCTCCCGCAGCACGGCGGACTTTTCCGCGCCGCCGAGGATCATCTCGGCCGCGCGCTCAAGCGCCGGGACCAGGCCGGCCTCGGCCTCGCCCACGAACCAGGCGTCAAGCACCGGGGCCAGCGGGGCGGGATTCAAAAAGGCCAGCGGCCCGCCTCCCAGGAGGATTGGGAAGCCGGGCCGCTGTCTCGCGAGGAGAGGGACTCCTGAAGCTGCAAGCGCCTGGATCAAGACCGCGCCGTCCAATTCATAGCCCAGGGAGAAGGCCGCCAGGGCAAATGCGTCCAGGGGGGAGGACGTGTCCTGGGACCTGGGAACGGTCTTTCCCGCGGAAAGGAAGAACCGCTCCACTGTGAGCCATGGGCTTGGCCTGGCCAGCCTGTACACGGCTTGCCACCCGAGCGCCGAAAGCGCCGCTCTGGCGGGGCCGGGATAGGCCAGTGCCACCGGCAGCCTGCCGCCGGGGTCCGGCAGGTCAGGCGACCGGTCGCCGAAAAAGACGGTGCGGTCCGGCGCGTTCACCTCCTCAGAGGTCCCCGGGGGGGAACATTTGTCAACATGTTTTCCTCATAGACTTTTCCGCCTCCGGGCGCAGGATCCGTTAATCGGCTTGCATCCGGATAAAGGCCGGCACCTCGAACTCGTCCTCGTCGAAGACGAAATCCTCGGCCCCCGGGGCGTGGGTCTTGAACTGGGCGATGGCCGTCGGGTCGGCCGGGCCCTTGCGGCCGCGCCGCAGGTAGGCCGGGATGGTCAGGTCGTTGTGGTGCGTGGAGATGATGCGTTCGGTGCGCTGGCTGGCCACATGGGTCACCTGGGCTTCGCGGGGATGGTCCTGGCGGACCTCCTGGTGGACGGCGACGTGCTTATCCTGGTGCGCGCCCGCATGTCCGGCCCCTTGCCCGGCCACTGGCCCGGCCTGATGATGCGCCTCGGGGTCGGCTTCAGGAGCGCGGGGGGCGGCCTGGCTCCCGGTCTGCTGGACCGCGTGGGCCACGGCCGGGTGCACGCTCACCTTGGCGCGCATGCCCTGGGCCCGGGCCATTTCCTCGGCAGTCTCGATGCCCGTGGCGATGACCGTGATGCGGATCTCGTCGCCGGCGCTCTCGTCGAACACGGTGCCGAAGAACACCTTGGCTTCCTCGGACACGGCCTCGGTGACCGTGGAGGCGGCCTCGTCCACTTCCTCGATGGTCAGGTCGGGGGAGCAGGTGATGTTCATGAGCACGCCCTTGGCCCCGTCGATGGTCACGTCCTCCAGGAGCGGGCTGGTGATGGCCTTCTGGGCGGCCTCCTTGGCCCGGTTCTCGCCCCGGGCCACGCCGAAGCCCATCATGGCCAGGCCCATCTCGCTCATGACCGCCTTCACGTCGGCGAAGTCCAGGTTGATGAGGCCGGGCACCATGATCAGGTCGGAGATGCCCTTCACGGCGTAGTACAGGATCTCGTCGGCCTTTTTGAGCATCTCCAGGAAGGAGGCCTTCTTGGAGGCCAGGGTCAGCAGCCGGTCGTTGGGAATGGTGATGATGGAGTCCACCTGCTCGCGCAGGGCGGCTATGCCCTTGTCGGCCGCGGAGAGGCGCTTCTTGCCCTCGAAGTAGAAGGGCTTGGTGACCACGCCCACGGTCAGGGCCCCGGCCTCCTTGGCCGCCTGGGCGATGACCGGGGCCGCCCCGGTGCCGGTGCCGCCGCCCATGCCCGCGGTGACGAAAACCATGTCCGCGTCGGAGATGTGCTTGCGGATCTGGTCGATGGACTCCAGGGCCGCGTCGCGGCCGCAGTCCGGGTTGGCTCCCGCGCCAAGGCCCTTGGTGAGCTTGTCGCCCAGCTGGATCTTGAACTCGGCCTTGGACTTGTTGAGCGCCTGGATGTCCGTGTTGGCGGTGATGAAGGTCACCCCGCGCAGCGCCGAACAGATCATGTTGTTCACCGCGTTTCCGCCGCCGCCGCCCACGCCCACGACCTTGATGCGTGCGTTGGATTCAAAATCGATGTCGTAAATGTCCATGTCCCCTCCTCCTTGCGATTGAAACAAATCCCCCTGAATGTTCATTGCCGCTCCCCTCTATACTACTTCACATCCACGAACCATTTCCGCATACGTCCGAGGATGCGATTGAAGACCTTTTCATCGGAGCGGATGCGGAAGCGCTTCTCCACTCCTTCCTTTTCAGCCCCGTACATGAGCAGGCCCACCGCGGTGGCGTACATGGGGCTGTTGACCACGTCGCGCAGGCCCCCCACCCGCATGGGGAAGCCCACCCGAGTGGGCAGGTTGAAGATCTGCTCGCCAAGCTCCTGGATACCCTCGATCAGGGCCGTGCCCCCGGTGAGCACCACCCCAGCCGCGATGGTGTTCTTGAGGCCGGACTTGATGAGCTCCTGATCCACCAGGGCCAGCATCTCCTCGATGCGCGGCTCGCAGATCTCCGAGAGCACCTGCCGCGACAGCCTGCGCGGTTCGCGCCCGCCCACGCTGATCACCTCGATGACCTCGTCCTTGCGCACCAGTTCGGAAAGGGCGCAGCCGTACTTGATCTTGATCTTCTCCGCGCTGGCCATGGGCGTGCGCAGCCCGAAGGCGATGTCGTTGGTCAGATTGTTGCCGCCAAGGGCCAGAACCGAGGTGTGCTTGATGGAGTCGTTGGAGAACACGGCCAGGTCGGTGGTGCCTCCCCCGAGGTCCACCAGGGCCACGCCGATCTCGCGTTCCTCCTCGGTGAGCACGGCCTTGGCCGAGGCCAGGGCCTCCAGCACGATGTCGGCCACGTCCAGGCCCGCCCGGTGGCAGCTGCGGATGATGTTCTGGGCGCTGGTCACCGCGCCGGTGACGATGTGCACCTTCACTTCCAGGCGCACCCCGGCCATGCCCAGGGGGTCGGCTATGCCCCGCTGGTCGTCCACGATGTACTCCTGGGGCAGGATGTGGATGACCTCCCGGTCCAGGGGAATGGCCACGGCCTTGGCCGCGTCCAGCACCCGCTCCACGTCCTTCTGGGTGACCTCGCCGCCCTTGACCGCAATGACCCCGTGGGAATTGAAACCCTTGATGTGGCTGCCGGCGATGCCGGCGTAGACCGTGCGGATCTCGCATCCGGCCATGAGTTCGGCCTCTTCCAGGGCGCGCTTGATGGAGGCCACGGTCTGTTCGATGTTGACCACCACGCCCTTGCGCAGGCCCGTGGACGGTGCGGCGCCTATGCCCACCACGTCCACGCCCTCCGGCGAGAGCTCGCCCACCACCGCGCATATCTTGGTGGTGCCGATGTCCAGTCCGACTATGAGTTCCGAAGCCTTGGCCATGTCTGGTCCCCCTCCGAGCATCCCTCAGGATCTAACCGTGTTTCTCCACCCAGACCTTGTGGTTCTGGGCGGAAATGAGGGCGGCCTGATCGAGTTCGCCCCGTTTCGCCAGATCGCTCCACACCAGACCCAGGTGGGCGAGGTTGTTTTTCCAATCGTCCACGCCCACGCACAAAAGTATGTTTCTGTCCATCAGCCTGATCTCCAGGCCGTATCGCCACGAAAGTCTGATCCAGGCCACCTGGTCCAGGCCGAAAGGCGTGGACTTGTCCGCGATGGACCGCCGCAGATCCTCGAGAACGGGCAGGTGGCGCTCCATGCCGGACTCCACCTCCACCTGGGGCAGGGACACGAACTTGTCCGGCTGCGCCTTGTCGATGATGCGCCCCTCGTCGTCCGCGTAGCAGAGGCTGTCCTCGTACTGGACCAGGTAGCTGGGCTCGCGCTCGCCCACCCTGATCCGCAGGGTGTCCGGCAGGACCCGGGTCACCTGGGCCGATTCGATCCAGGGGCTCCTGTCCAGCTGGGCCTCCACGTTCTCCATGTTCACCGCCAAAAGGTTCATGCCCGGGTGGACCTCGGCCTGGGCCAGCACTTCATCCCTGGTCATGCGGCTGTTGCCCGTGATCTGGACGTCCCGGATGGTGAAGTACTCGATGGTGGTCAGCCAGCGGTATCCGGCCAGAAGCCCGATGGACACCGCCACCAGCACCACGCACGCCGCCACCAGGGTGCACAGCTTGGCGAAGACCCCGCCGATGAGGGAGGCCCCGCTCGCCGCGCCCGCCGCGGTGCCCCTGGAGCGGTTCACCTTCACCTTGGCCATGGAGGTCAGGGGAAGCCTGCCCTCCCTGGCCGCCGTGCGCTGGGAGGTGATCTTGGCCCTGCCGTCCCGGGCGTCCTTGCCCCCCCCGTAGGAGTGGGCGTTGCGGCTCTTGCCCGCGCCCAGGCCCAGGCGACCCGGGCGTCCCGCTCCCCTGGCCGTTGTGCTCACCCCACCACCCGCACTTCCAGTTCCAGTTCCACGCCGAACCGGGCTCGCACAGCCTCCCGGGCCAAATCGAGCAGCTCCAGGGCGGCCATGGCCGAGCCGCCGCCCTGGTTCACCAGAAAATTCGCGTGCATGGGGGAAAAGCCCATGCCGCCCAGGGTTTTGCCCCGAAATCCCAGCTCGTCGAGCATCTTTCCGGCACTCTGGCCAGCACTCAGGCCCTGGCCCGAACCCGAAGGGGGGTTCTTGAAGGCGCTGCCGCAGGTGGCGGCGTCCACGGGCTGGGTGGCCCTTTTCTTGGCCAGGTTGGCCGAAATCTGAGCGCTTACGGCCTTGGGGTCGGCCGGGGTCAGGGCCAGCTCGGCCTCCAGGGCGATCCAGGGATCTCCCAGGCTCAGGGGCGTAAATCCGCGGTACACGGCCCGCCACTGGTCCGGAGTAATCCAGCGCGCCCCGCCCGCCAGGTCCCACACCTGGACCCGCGCCAGCACCTCGGCCATCTCCCGGCCGTAGCTCCCGGCGTTCATGGCCACCGCGCCGCCCACGGTGCCGGGGATGCCGGCCAGGGCTTCCAGGCCGGACAGGCCCTTCCTGGCGGCCCAGACCACCAGCCTGGGCAGCATGAGCCCGCCGGATACGCGCACGATGCGTTTCCCGGGCTCCCCGCCTGCCTGCTCGCTCAGGAGGCACGGCTCGCCCGGGGCCAGGGCCACCACGGCCAGGTCCAGGTCCGAGTCCTTGGCCAACAGGTTGCTGCCGTGCCCCAGCACGAAGGGCCGGGAGGCGTGGCGGGACAGTTCACCGGCCAGGTCGCGGGCGTCCTCCGGGCGCTCCAGGAGGATCTCCGCCTGGGCGCGTCCGCCGAGCCGCAGGGTGGTGCGCTCGGAGAAGTGCGGGCCTGGCAGGATCTTAAGCGCCATGTCCCCCCTCCAGATAGTCGACCCCGACCTTCCACACGCTGCCCGCGCCCAGGGTGACCAGCAGGTCGCCCGGACGAAGCATCACCGTGAGGGTGTTCAGGGCGGCCTCGAAATCGGGCACGAAGGTCACCTTGGTCTTGGACACCTGGCGTATGCCCTGGGCCAGGCTCTGGCCGGAAACGCCCGGGATGGGCTTTTCCGAGGCCGGGTAGATCTCGGTGAGCACCAGCTCGTCCACGTCCTCGAAGGTCTTGCAGAAGTCGCCGAAAAGGGCCTGGGTGCGGGTGAAGCGGTGGGGCTGGAACAGCACCACCAGGCGGCGGTCCGGGTAGCAGGCCCGGGCGGTGTCCAGGGTGGCCTTGATCTCGGCGGGATGGTGGCCGTAGTCGTCGATGACCAGCACGCCGCCCCGCTCGCCCTTGACCTCGAAGCGCCGCCCCACCCCCGCGAATGCAGACAGGGCGCGGATGACCGCCTCCTTGGGCAGACCGGCCTCTATGGCCACGCCGATGGCCCCCAGGGCGTTCTGCACGTTGTGGCGGCCCGGCTGGTTCAGGCTCACTTCGCCCCAGTACACGCCGTCCAGGGTCACCTCGAAGCGCGACACCGCCCCCAGGGACAGGATGCGCGCCTTGAGCCGGGCCTTGCCCTCGCTCACCCCGTAGGTGAGCACGGGCCGGTTGATCAGGGGCAGGATGCGCCGCACCCCGGGGTCGTCCAGGCAGACCACGTTCATGCCGTAGAAGGGCACGGAGTTGCCGAAGCGGATGAAGCTCTGGTCGATCTGATCCTGGCCGGAGTAAAAATCCAGGTGGTCGGCGTCCACGTTGGTGATGATGGTCATCACCGGAGAGAGGCACAGGAAGGAGCCGTCGGACTCGTCGGCCTCGGCGATGAGGTACTGCCCCGCGCCGAGCCGGGCGTTGGCTCCCATGGCGTTGAGCCGCCCGCCGATGATCACCGTGGGGTCGAGCCCGGCCTCGGAAAAGATGGTGGCCAGAAGCGAGGTGGTGGTGGTCTTGCCGTGGGTGCCGGCCACGGCCACCCCGGAGCGCAGGCGCATGAGCTCGGAGAGCATGAGCGCCCTGGGGATCACCGGGATGCCCCTGCGGCGGGCCTCCTCCACCTCGGGATTGGTGTCGGCGATGGCCGTGGACTTCACCAGCACGTCGGCCTGGCCCAGGTTCTCCCGTCCGTGGCCGATGGAGATTTCCGCGCCCAGGCGCTTCAGGCGCTTCACGGTGTCCGACAGGGCCATGTCCGAGCCGGTGACCGTGTAGCCAAGGTTCAGGAGCACCTCGGCGATGCCGGACATGCCGGAGCCGCCGATTCCCACCATGTGGATCTTCTGCACCTGGGTGCGCATGCCCCGCGCCGGATGCTGCCTGATTTCCTGATCGCCCACGTCGTTGACCTTTTTGTTTATGCCGCCAGCCGGGTGAGCTCTTCGGCAATCACCCGCGCCGCGTCCGGTTTCGCCAGGCCCCTGGCCGCGCGACCCATGGCCGCGAGCCTGCCCGCCTCGCCCGTAAGGGCCAGCACGGTGTCGGCCAGAATCCCCGCGTTCAAATCCTTTTCCGCTATGGCCACGGCCGCGCCCGCCCCGGTGAGGAACGAGGCGTTGACCGTCTGGTGGTCGCTTGTGGCGTAGGGGAAGGGCACCAGCACCGCGGGCAGGCCGGCGCAGGCCAGCTCCGCCAGGGTGGAGGCCCCGGCCCGGCCGATCACCAGGTCGGCCCAGGCGTAGGCCTCGGCCATGTCCTCGATGAAGGGCTCCACGTGCACGCCCTCCTGGCCCCGGTACAGGTTGGCCACGGACTCGTAGTCCGCCGAGCCCGTCTGGTGCCTAAGCGTAAGGCCCGCCGCGGCCAGACGGGGCCAGGCCGTCACCACCACCCGGTTGACGGCTCTGGCCCCCTGGCTGCCTCCAAGAACGAGAACCCTACTTGGCACCACCCGCGAGGGTTCCGTCTTGGCCAGCGCCGCGATCTCCGGCCGCACGGGGTTCCCCGTGAGCAGGACCTTCCGCCGGGGGAAGGCGCGGCACTCGTCGGGGTAGGCCAGCAGCACCCGGCCCGCTATGTGGCCGAGGATGCGGTTGGTCGCCCCGGGGACGCTGTTCTGTTCGTGCACGGCCGTGGGCACGCGCAACATCCAGGCGGCCGCCACCGGGCAGAATCCGGCGTACCCGCCGAACCCGGCCGCCACCTGGGGCTTGAAACTCCTGACGACCGCAAGCGCCGTGAAAAGGCTCGTGCCCATGCGGGCCAGGGCCGGCACGCCGCTCAGTCCCCGCCCCAGCACCCCGCGCACCGGCAGGCCGCGGAACTCCAGGCCAGCCTGGCGGGCGAGACGGCCCTCGGGGCCTTCCCCGCCCACGAAGAGCACCTCCACCCCGGGGTGCATGGCCCGAAGCTCGGAGGCCACGGCCAGGGCCGGAAAGATGTGGCCGCCCGTGCCGCCGGTGGAAACCATGACCCGCTTCACAGCGAAGCCCTCTTATGAAGGTCCGTCTTGGAAGACCTCTTAGGAAGGTTCATCGGCTGGCCCTCCGGGACAAATTGAGCAGGATGCCCACGCACAAGAACCCCGAGAGCAGGTTGGAGCCCCCGTAGGACAAAAAGGGCATGGCCACACCCTTGGGCGGCACGCAGCCCATGACCACCGCCAGGTTGAGCAGAAAGCCGATGCCCAGCACCAGGGCCATTCCGTACGCCGTGAACCTGTCGCGCAGGTCGTCCTGGGCCAAGGCCACCCGGAAGGAGCGCCACATGAGCACCCCCACCAGGCTGAGCACCACGGACACCCCGATGAAGCCCAGCTCCTCGCCGATCACGGCCATGATGAAGTCGGTGTGGGCCTCGGGCAGGTAGAAGAGCTTCTGCTTGCCCGCCCCGAATCCCACCCCGGTGATCTGCCCGGAGCCGAAGGCGTAGAAGGACTGCACCAGCTGGTAGCCCGTGCCCTGGGGGTCCTTGAAGGGGTCCAGGAAGGCGAACCAGCGCTTGAAGCGGTACGGGGAGCTCATCACCAGCAGCGCCGCCGCGCCCGCGCCGAAAAGGCCGGACACGAACAGGTAGATGAGTCGCGTGCCCCCCACCAGGCTGATGAGGAAGAACAGCAGGCCCAAGAACACCGCGCCGCCGAAGTCCGGCTGGATGAGCAGCACCACCCCCAGGATGCCGGTGACCACCACCGGAGGGATGAAGCCCACGGAGAACGATTTCACCAGGGCCTGCTTGCTGGAGTAGAAATAGGCCAGGTAGAACACCAGCACCACCTTGGCCAGCTCCATGGGCTGCAGGACTATGGGCCCCAGGTGCATCCAGCGCCTGGCTCCGCCCGCCTTCACCGAGAACGGCGGGATGAGGGTCATGGCCAGGAGCGCCAGCACCAGCATGAGCCAGAGGTACACCGGCCCGTACATGATCCGGCGCGGAATCCAGGCCACCACGAACATGAGCGCCACGCCGATCCCGAAGAAGATCAGCTGCTTCTTGAAGAAGAAATATTTGTCGTTCACCAGACGTTCGGCCATGATCCCCGAGGCCGAGAGCACCATGATCACCCCGAGCCCGGCCAGAAGCACGGCCACGGAGGCCAGCCACCAGTCGAAACCGGAACTGGCCACGGCCTTCACGCTGGCCTGGGTGTGGACGCTGCCGTCCGTGCGGGTGAAGAAGCGCGCCACGCTCATTGCCTGGCCTCCCGGTCTTCCGGCAGCCCGGCCACGATGCGGGCGAAGTCCTGGCCGCGCTCCTTGTATCCCGCGTACAGGTCAAAACTGGCCGTGGCCGGGGAGAGCAGAATCACGTCGCCGGGGTTGCCGTCCAGGTACAGCCTGGTCACCGCCCCCTCGAGGGTGGGCTCCCAGAACATGGGCACCACCCCGGTCCAGGCCCCCTCGAAGATCTCCCGGTTGGCCCCGAACAGGCCCACCTGGGCCACCTTGGCCTTGACGAGGGGTATCAGTCCCTCCAGGTCGCCGCCCTTGAACACCCCGCCGGCCAGGAGCCGCACCGGCCGGTCGAAGCTCTCGATGGCCGCGCGCATGGCCGTGACCGTGGTGGCCTTGGAGTCGTCCACGAAGAGCATCCCGCCCTTCTCGCCCAGGGGCTCCAACCGGTGCGCCAGGGGCTTGAAGGTGGCTACGGCCGCCCGGGCCTGGTCTTCGGACACGCCGAAGGCCTTGCAGGCCAGCCAGGCGGCCTCCATGTTGCCCTTGTTGTGGCCCCCGGGCAGGAAGTTGTCCGGGAAGCGCTCGGTGGGCGTGAAGTACACCCGGCGGGCCTTGGTGAAGCCGCGCCCCTGGAGCTCGTCTTTCATTTCCAGGGGCAGCACGGCCAGATCCTTGTCGTTCATGCGCGCGAAAAGCTTGAGCTTGGCCTGGAGGTATTCTTCCAGGTCCGCGTGGAAATCCAGATGGTTGGCCGAAAAGTTGAGCAGCACGCCCACCTTGGGGTGGAAGCTGTGGACGTTCTGGAGCTGGAAGCTGGACACCTCCAGCACCACCACGTCGCCCGGCTGTCCCGAGAGCACGTGCTCGGAGAGCGGCGTGCCGATGTTGCCCCCCACGAAGACCTTCCTGCCCGCGGACTCCAGGATGTGGCCGATGAGGCTTACGGTGGTGGTCTTGCCGTTGGTGCCGGTGAGCGCCAGGATGGGCTCGCTGACGAACCAGGAGGCCAGCTCCAGCTCGCTCAGCACCTGGGCGTCCGGGCAGGCGGCCAGGTAGGGGGCCATCTTGGCCAGGGGCACGCCTGGCGAGAGCACCACTATCTGGGCCCCCTGGAAGTATTCGGCCTTGTGGGGGCCGAGCACCAGGCGCACCCCGCGCGAAGCCAGGTCCGCGCGGCAGGTTTCGTCCAGGGCCTCGGGGTTGCGGTCCAGGAGGCGCACGGAGGCTCCCAGGGCGGCCAGAAGCCTGGCCGCGGCGACGCCCGAGACAGCGGCCCCCACCACCACGGCTTGGTGTCCGGCCAGTTGATTTCCGTGCAGCAGCGCCAGCATGCCTCTACCTCAACTTGAGCGTGCTCAAGGCCACGAAGGCCAGGAGGATGGAGAGTATCCAGAACCGGATGATGATCTTGGATTCCGGTATGCCCTTGAGTTCGAAATGGTGGTGCAGCGGGGCCATCTTGAAGATGCGCTTGCCGCCGGAGAACTTGAACCAGCTCACCTGCAGGATCACCGAGAGGGTCTCCAGCACGAAGACCCCGCCCACGATCATGAGGATGAACTCCTGCTTGCAGACCACGGCCACGAAGCCCAGGGCGCCGCCCAAAGACAGCGAGCCCACGTCGCCCATGAACACCTGGGCCGGGTAGGCGTTGAACCACAGGAACCCCAGTCCCGCCCCGGCCATGGCCGCGCAGAACACCGTCACCTCGCCCACCCCGGAGACGGGCAGCACCTGCAGGTAGTGGGCGAACTGGACGTTGCCGGCCACGTACACGAACAGGGCGAACATGCCGGCCGCCACCACCGTGGGCCCGATGGCCAGGCCGTCCAGGCCGTCGGTCAGGTTCACCCCGTTGGAGGCCCCCACGATCACCAGCACCCCGAAGGGCAGGTAGAACCAGCCCAGGTCGGGCTGGATGTTCTTGAAAAAGGGCACGGAGAGCTTGGTGGAGAATTCCGGGTCCAGGAGCAGGATGCTCACGGCCGCCGTGGCGATGACCAGCTGGCCCGCGATCTTGGCCTTGGCCGAGAGGCCCTTGTTCTGCTTCTTGACCACCTTCAGGTAGTCGTCGGCCAGGCCCATGAGCCCGAATCCCAGGAAGACCAGCAGGGTGATCCACACGTACTCGTTGGTCAGGTCGGCCCACAGGAGCACCGACCCCGTGATGCAGCCGCCGATGAGCAGGCCGCCCATGGTGGGGGTGCCGGCCTTGCAGGCATGGGCCTTGACGTCCTCGTGGATGTACTGGCCGCACTTGACCTTGGTGAGCCAGGCGATGACCCTGGGCCCCAGGAAGATGGCCAAGACCAGGGCCGTGGTGAAGGCGTAGATGGACCGGAAGGTGATGTACCGGAACACGTTGAGCGCCGAAAGCTGCGACGCGAAGGGGACCAGCAGGTGGTAGATCACTGCCCTTCCTCCTTCTTTCCGGTCCCGGCTTTCGCCCGGAGCCTGTCCCGGAAGCGCTCCACGAAATCCTCCATGCGCTGGGAGCGCGAGCCCTTGAAGAGCACCGTGGCCTCGCTCAGTCCCATGGCCTCCATGCGACCCGCGAAATCCTCGGGGCTTTGAACCGGGTGGAACTCCCCGGCGTAGCCGCCCGATTCGAGCCCCCTGGCGACCTGGGAAGCCTGGTCGCCCTTGAAGAAGACCACCCGGCAGCCGCCCCGGGCGATGCACTCGCCCAGCTCCTCGTGAGCCCGTCCGGCCTCGGGGCCCAGCTCGCCCATTTCGCCCAGCACCAGCACCAGGGGTTGCTCTCCCGATTCACCGGCTGCGGTCCCGGTCCCGGCCGCCAGCTTCCGGGCCGCCTCGATGGCCGCCTGCATGGACAGGGGGTTGGCGTTGTAGGTGTCGTCGATCACCGTGAAGCCGCCCTCGCCGGTGACGTCGAAGCGCCTGGGCAGGGGCGAGGCCTCGGCCAGCCCGGCCGCAATCTGGTCCGGGGTGGCGTTCAGGATGTTGGCGGCGGCGGCCGCAGCCAGGACGTTCTCGGCCAGGTGCTCGCCCCGGCAGGCCAGTTCCACGTCCATGGCCTCGCCCTGGAGCACCAGATGGTAGCGGCCGCGCCCGTTTTCGCCGCAACCCAGGTAGCGGCAGTAAAACGGCACGTCGGAGCGCCTGGTGGACATGGGCAGGACCTCGGGGTTGGCCGCCAGGGCCGCCTCCCAGAGTTCCGGATAGTCGATGTTGGCCACGGCCGCCCCACCCTCGCGCACGAAGCCGAACAGGGCCGCCTTGGCCCTGGCCACGCCGGCCAGGTCGCCGAGGCCTTCCAGGTGGGCCGGGCCGATGTTGTGCACCACGGCCAGGTCCGGCTCGCAGACGGCGGCCAGCTCCTCCATGTCCCCGGGGCGGCTGATGCCCAGCTCCAGCACCCACAGGCGGTGCTCCTCGGAGGCCGCCAGCATGGACAGCGGCAGGCCCAGCTGGTTGTTGAAGTTGCCCGGATTCTTGATGGAGGGGGCCAGGCGGGCCGCGATGGCCGCCAAAAATTCCTTGGCCGTGGACTTGCCCGCCGAGCCCGACAAGGCGGCCACCACCGCCCGGGTGCGCCTGCGCCAGAACCTGGCCAGAAGCCCCATGGCGGCCAACACGTCGGGCACGACCAGCACCGCGGCCCGGTCGGAAATTTCCGGAAGCTCCCGGTGGGCCAGCACCGCCCGGGTCCCTTGGGCCACGGCCTGGGCCGCGAAGTCGTGGCCGTCGACGCGGCTTCCCGGCAGGCAGCAGAAGAGCGCGCCCGGACCGGCCTTGCGGCTGTCGGCCGTGACCGTGGTCACCGGGGCCTCCTCCGGGGAGAGGAAGGCCCGCACGTCGCCCCGGGCCTGGGTAGCGGCCATGATCTCGGACACGGTCAGCTTCATGCCAAAAGCTCCTTGGCCACGATCACGTCGTTGAAGGGGTGCTTCACGTCCCCGATCTGCTGGTAGCCCTCGTGCCCCTTGCCCGCGATGAGCAGCACGTCGCGGGGGCCGATCTCGCCAAGCGCCAGCCTGATGGCCTCGCGCCGGTCGGGCTCGATGATCACCTTGACCGCCTCGGAAGCGCCCTCGAGCCCCGGCCTGGCGTCCTCGATGATGGCCATGGGGTCCTCGTGGCGGGGGTTGTCCGAGGTGAGCACGGCCACGTCGGCGAATCTGGCCACGGCGGCGGCCATGAGGGGGCGCTTGGTGCGGTCGCGGTCGCCGCCGCAGCCGAACACGGCCACCACCTTCTCGAAGTCCAGGCCGCGCAGGGCCTTCAGCACGTTTTCCAGGGCGTCCGGGGTGTGGGCGTAGTCCACGAACACGCTCAGGCTTCGGTCGTTGGCCACGCGCTCCAGCCTGCCGGGCGCGCCCAGGCAGTCGGCCAGGCCGGAAAGCTGTTCCACGGTCAGGCCCAGGCACAAAGCCGCGCCTTGGGCGGCCAGCAGGTTCTGGGCGTTGTGGCGGCCCACCAGGGGCGTCGAGAGGGTCCAGGAGCGGCCCTCGAAGGTCATGAGCATCTCCATGCCCCGTCCGGACGCTGCGCGGCGCACGATCTCCCCGCGAAGCGCACGGGCCGGTACGCCCGAATCCCCCAGGCCGTAGCCCACGGCCCCGGGAAAATCGGCCAGGAGGGCGCGGCCGTACGGATCGTCGAAGTTGACCACGGCCTTGGCCGGGTCCTTGAGGCAGACGGTGAACAGCTTGCGCTTGGAGGCGAAATAGGTGTCCATGTCCCCGTGGTAGTCCAGGTGGTCCTGGGTGACGTTGGTGAGCACGGCCACGTCGTAGGAGATGCCCGCCAGGCGGTCCTGGTCCAGGGCGTGGCTGGAGGCCTCCATCACCGCCCCGGTCACCCCGGCCCCGGCCATCTCGGAGAGCATGCGGTGCAGGGCCAGGCAGCCGGGGGTGGTCAGGGAGGCCATTTCCGAGTGCCCGGGCCAGCGGTACTCCACGGTGCCCAGCACGCCGGGCCGGCCGCCGGTTTTGCGCAGCAGGCACTCCAGCAGGTAGGCCACGGTGGTCTTGCCGTTGGTGCCGGTGATCCCCACCAGGGGGAAGGGCAGCTTGGCCGTGCCGTAACGGGCCGCGGCCAGCTCGCCCAGGGCCTTGCGCGGGTTCTCGCGCGTAACAAAGGTGGCCTGGCTTCCGGCAGGCAGGGCTACCGCGGCGCTACCGGTCGAGGACACCACCCAGGCCGCCCCGCGCGCCAGGGCCATGCCCACGAAATCCGCCCCGTCGCGCACGGCTCCCGGCAGGGCCACGAAAGCGTCGCCCGGATTCACCAGGCGCGAATCGGTGCGCACCTCGAGCCCCCCGGCCGCCAGGGCCAGGAGCCTCGACCAGCCGTCCGTTTTGGCGTCGGACCGGGCGTCGGGCCTGCCGCCCGTAAATGTGTTCGCGCCGTTCATCATCATGCTCACGAAGCCTTGGCCATCCACAGGGTGAAAGGTTCTTTTTCCACGGCGTTCCAAGGGGTGCCCGGAGCCGGATTCTGCTTGGCGACCACCAGGCCCGCGCCCTTGAGCGAAGGGATCACTCCCTTGGTGGAGAGGATCTCGGCGGCCTTGCGCAGGGGCAGGCCCACCAGGTTGGGCACGTCGGAGCCGTTCACCGCCAGGTTCACGGTTGGGAAGGTCACCCCCATGACTTCGGCCTCGTCCGAGGCCTGGGCCTGTTCCTGGGCCTGGACCTGGGTCGGGGTCTTCTGGTCCTGGGCGATCTTGACCGACTCCGGCAGCCGGCCCAGGTAGGCCAGGGTCTTGAGGGCCACCTGGCGCACGGCCGGGGCAGCCACCACGCCGCCGTAGTGGCTGGGCGAGGGCTCGTCCACCATGACCAGGATCAGGTATTCCGGGGCCACCGCCGGGATGAATCCCACGTAGTCCGCCAGATATTTCTCGCCGTAGCCGCCGGAGGCCTTGGCCTTCTGGGCGGTGCCGGTCTTGCCGCCGGTCTCCAGCCCGTCGATGTGGGCCAGGACGCCCGTGCCCCTCTCACCCTCCACCACCTCGCGCATCATGAGCTGCACGGACGTGGCCACCTGGGGGTCGAACACCCGGACTTCCGGCCAGAAGGAGCTGTCCTGGGGCGGGTCCAGCACCAGGCGCAGCGGCTTCTTGACCCCGCCGTTGGCGATGATGTGGTAGGCCTGGGCCAGCTGGATCGGGGTGACCCCGATGCCCTGGCCGAAGGAGTTGGTGGCCAGGTCCAGCTTGCTCCAGGCGGAAAGGGGGCGCAGGATGCCCTTGGCCTCGCCGGGCAGGGGCAGGCCCGTGGCCTCGCCGAAGCCCACCTTTTCGAAATAGGCGTGCAGCTTGGGCGCGCCCAGCTCCAGGCCGATCTTGGCCGCGCCGATGTTGGAGGACCAACGCAGGATCTTGTCCACGGGCAGCATGTCGTAGGAGTGGGTGTCGCGGATGGTGGCGATGTTCTGGAAGTTCCAGGCCCCCTTCTCGCAGTTGAACATGGTGTCGGGCTTGATCACCTTTTCCTGCAGCGCGGACGCGATGAGGATGGGCTTCATGGTGGAGCCCGGCTCCAGCACGTCCAGGGCCAGGCGGTCGCGGGCGGCCTTGGGGTCGGAGTCCGCCCCGCCGTTGGCGTTGAAGAAGGGGTAGTTGGCCCAGGCCAGGATCTCCGCGCTCTTGACGTGCACCACGATGCAGGTCCCGGCCTTGGCGTGGTTGTCGGTTACGGCCTTGGCCAGGGCCTCCTCGGCGAAATACTGGATCTGGGTGTCGATGGTCAGGCGCACGTTCGCGCCGTCGGCGTTGGCCATCTCGCGCCCCTGGGCGTCCAGGTACAGCCGGCGGCCCGAGGCGTCGCGCTGCACCACGTACTTGGCCTGCTTGCCCGCCAGGATTCCGTCGTAGGACTTCTCCAATCCGTCCAGGCCCTCGTCGTCGTAGCCCACGAAACCGAGCAGCTGGCCGGCCAATTGCTTGTTGGGGTAGGACCGGCCGTATTCCGGGGCCAAAGACACCCCCGGGATGTTCAGGGCCTTCACCTGGCTGGCCGCCCGGTCGTTCACCCGCCTGGCCAGGTATACGAAGTTGCCGTGGCTGGAAAGCTTGTGCGCCAGCTCCTTGGCCGGCTCGTCCAGCACCTTGGCCAGGGCCTGGGCCACATCCCCGGGGTTTTTGACCTCGTGGGGGTTGGCGGAAACGGCCACGAATTCCACGGACTTGGCCAGGAGCTGGCCGTTGCGGTCGAGGATGGAGCCGCGCCTGCCCCGGTCGTATTCCGAGGCCAGGTGCTGGCGCATGGCCTGCTCCGAGAGCTGGTCGCCCTGCACGATCTGCAAAAAGGCCGCGCGCACCCACAGGCTGGACCAGAACAGGAAGAACAGTCCGCCCACGAAGATCAGCCGGAACCGGCTGTAATCGCTGATCTGCTTCTGGCCGCGGCTCATAGGGCAGCCTTCCCAGCGCCGGATGCGCCGTCGCCGACGGGCGCGGCCTTGGCGCGGTCCTGGCCTGTGCCCCCGTCGTAGGGCACCGGCGTCCTCTTGCGGCCCTCGGCCGGAAGCGAGTCGGCCTTGGCGGTCTTATCCGCCTTGGCGGCCTTGGGGGAAATCCTCTCCACCACGGCGGCCTCGCCGCCCTCCTCGCCCGGGTCCTCGCCGGCGACCCCCGGGGCGGATGCAGCCGCGCCCTTGCCGCCGGACCCGGCCTGGGCGGCGAGGCCCTTGACGTCGCTCTTGCCGCCCTTGCCGCCCTTTCCCTGATCCTTGGCCTTGGCGGCGGCTGCGGCCGCGGCCGCGTCCGCCTTCTTCTGGGCCTTCTCCGGCAGGGGACAGCCCTTGAGAACCGGCGAGGGCATCTCCTCGCCGGCGGCGGACAGCCGCCTGATCTGGCCGGGGCGGGCCTGGGTCAGCCCGTACTGGGCGGCCAGGGCGCGCAGGCGGTCCGGGGTGAGCAGGGAGTTGCGCTCCACCTCCAGCTTGGAGAGAAGCGCTTCCTGGGATTCGATTTCGGTCTGGAGGCGCTTGAGCTCGTAGGCCATGTCCACGCGCTCGATGTTCACCCAGGTGAGCCCGAAGCCCAGGGCCAGAAGGGTGAGCACGCAGAAGGCCATGGTCAGGGCCCATTCCTTGGTCACGCCCTTCACGAGGCCTCCCCGGTAAGGCGCTCCGCCGCCCTGAGCTTGGCGCTGCGCGCCCTGGGGTTGGCGTCGCACTCTTGCTTGGAGGGCGTGAGTGGCTTTTTGGTCAGGATGCGGATCCTGGGCTTGTGCCCGCAGGTGCACAGGGGCTGCCGGGGCGGGCACAGGCAGTCCGAGGCGTCCCGCCGGAAGGCCCGCTTCACCAGGCGGTCTTCCAGGGAGTGGAAGGAGATGACGGCCACGCGCCCGCCGGGGTTCAGATGGTCCACGATCCGGTCCAGAAACTCCTGCAGTTCCTCGAGTTCATGGTTCACGGCCATGCGCAGGGCCTGGAAGGTCCTGGTGGCCGGATGGTTGCGCGCCGTGGCCCGCCACTTGGGGGGGTAGGCCATCTCCACCAGATGGGCCAGCTCCAGGGTCCCGGCGATGGGCTTGACCTCGCGCGCGGCCAGTATGGCCCGGGCGATGCGCCCTGCCTGGGGCTCCTCGCCGCATTCGCGGATCAGGTCGCGCAGGCGCTCGAAACTCCACTGGTTCACGATGTTGGCTGCGGGCTCGCCGCCGTCGGCCGGACTCATGCGCATGTCCAGCGGGCCGTCGGCCACGAAGCTGAAGCCCCGCTCGGCCTCGTCCAGCTGGGGCGAGGACACGCCCACGTCGGCCAGGGCCGCGTCCACCCCGTCCCAGCCCACTTCCGCCAGGGCCTCGGGGAAACACGAAAAGCGCATCCGCCTGGCCTGAAGGCGTCCCGGGTAGCCCGAAAGATTTTCGCTGGCCCGGGCGATGGCGGTCTCGTCGCGGTCCAGGCCCAGGATCTGGAGGTCGCCCCCGGCCCGGTCCAGCATGCCCAGGCTGTGGCCGCCAAGACCCAGGGTGGCGTCGAGCACACGCATGCCGGGCCGCACGGCCAGAAGATCGCACACTTCGCTTAACATGACGGGAAGGTGCCTGGGGTCGAACTGCATGGGGTCCCCTAGAGTCTCAACTCGAAGCCGGATTCGGCCAGAGCGGCCATGTCGGCGTCGAAGTTTTCCTCGGTCACCTTGCGGCGCGACTCGAAGCTGTCCTTGTCCCACAGTTCGAATTTCGATCCCACCCCGGCCAGCACGCAGTCCTTGTCAAGCTTGGCGTATCCGCGCAGGTAGGGCGGCACCAGGATGCGCCCCTGCTTGTCCACGAGCACCTCCACCGCGCCGGAGATGATGAAGCGTTGCAGATTGCGCAGCCTGGAATCCAGCACGTTGATGCGCTGGAAGCTCTCCTCGATGCGTTCCCACTCCGGCAAGGGGTAGCCCACCACGCACCCGTCGAAGTTGGTGAGCATGAGCTTGCCCTCGGGCGAAGCCTTCAGCACCTCCTCCCGGAATTCGGGAGGGAGCATCAGACGCCCCTTGGGGTCGAGATTACGCTCGGTATGGCCACGAAACATGTAACTTCCTCACACAATCTACCACTCATTACCACTCTTTCCCACAGCATCTCGAACAATCCCCTCCCTATGTCAAGTGAAAATGGGAAACGTTCCTTCTGAAAAAGGAAATAAAAAAGGGACCCAGTGGGAAGTCCTCGCCCTTCGGAGGGCCTTTTTTGACCCTCGTGTGGCAATATCTTGTTATGACGGGTGGTTGACCGGTCAGGTCCCGCGGGCCCGGGCCTGGCCCGCCGGGCCGGGCCGGGTTTGATCAGGCCGGATTGGGCCTAATCGGGGGAAATTGCGCACAAAGACTTGCTCTCGGGCTCCGGTGCGGGTAACAGGCCAAAGAAGCCGATATGCTGTGCGGCGAGGCCTCAAACCCCCGGGGATTATGAGCGAAAATCGCCAGACTCAAACCGTGGACGACCTGGAAGAGGAATACTACCAGATCAGCCCGGACATTCTCCAGAGCTTCAACAAGTTCAGGCCTCCCCTCAACATCTTCAAGCTCAAGGAAGACGTGGTCCGCCTGCTCTCCTTTTATAAGGTAGGAGACAGGCTCTCCAAGGAGCAGTCGGAGGAACTTGAGGGACTGGTGAAAGAGGGGCTCATCTTCGTCTCCCGGGCGGACCATTCGGTCTACGTCAAGCACATCTCCTACCAGCTGGACCTGGTCCTCATGGACCGCCATCTCACCGAATCGGAGATCGCGGACATCTTCCAGGCCGCCCTGACCCGGCGCATGGAGGAGTTTCTCGACCAGCCGGTCAAGAACGTGGCGGACAAGCTCACGACGGACATCCTGGTGTTCACCGAATACCTCTGGCAGGACCCCAACCGGGCCAAGGCGCTGTCTCGCCGGATGCACCCGAAGCACACCCTGGCCAACCATTCGGTGAACTGCGGCCTGATGGGGATGCAGATCTACATCCAGAATCTGCCCGACGATTTCCGTGAGGGGGCCAAAAGCCGCCAGACTTTCGACCGCACGGCCCTAGGCCTTTTCCTGCACGACCTGGGCATGAGCAAGATCGCCCAGTTCTTGCGGGACAAGACCCAGACCATCACCTCCGAGGAGCGCCAGAAGATCGCCAAGCACCCCCTCTTGGGCATGGAGATGCTGGCCAAGCTGGACATGAAGTTCCCCGAAGTGGAGCAGTGCGTGCGCGATCACCACGAGAGGTTGGGCGGCGGCGGCTACCCCATGAAGCTTTCCGCGGACATCTCCGACCTGGGCCTTTTGACCGGCCTGGTGGACTCCTACTGCGCCATGGTCACCGACCGCCCCTACGCCAAGGCCATGACCCGCATGGCCGCCGCCAACGCCCTCGGCAACGACTCCAAATACGACTCCAAATACTCCAAGCTGCTGGCGAACTATCTGGTGAACACCAAGCAGATGTGAGGCGCGAGGCCCCGGCCGCCCGGGGTTTGTCGTGGAGGGAAAACTTCCGAGGGGCCTTCACCGCGTCTCGGGCTGTCCTTCCGGAGCGGCCTGGGCGGCGACCGCAGCGCCCTGGGCCTTGTTCAGCTCCTGCATCTCCTTCAGGATGGCCTGCAGGATTGCGGCCTGGTCCTCCTGGTTGGCAACGATCTTGTTCAGTTTCCAGTACCAGCAGACTATTTCCCTGCACAGCAGGAAAACGACGATGAGCACCAGCAGCGCGACGATCCCGCCTCCAAACGATCCCGTTCCATACATTCCCGTACCGTCCATGCTTCCTCCTGGGTTACGCGGTGCAGTATTCCGGCGTGGTTGTTCTGTAAAGAAGGACGGGGGATATCGCGCCTGGGGCTGGTGTTGTCGGATCGTTGCCGGGTGCGCGGGGAACCCGGGACCGGCGGGCTACGGCTTGGCGGGGGGGCCATCCGAGCAGGAAGTCCCGCAGCTGTCGCGGTCCTGATCACGCCCGATGCTTCCCTGATAGGAGCCGTCACGGCCGTAGAGACCGCCGTCCGGCGCGACACGCCCCAGGGAGGAGCCATCCCGCGCGTAGGCCTGGCCGTTTTGCTCCACACGGCCCAGGGAGGAGCCGTCGCGGCCGGAGACACGCTCTTCGGCCCTGGCGTTTCCCGGGAGGGTGACGCCCAGCGCGGCCAGGGCCAGGACGGCCAATGTCAGTCTGTTCATTCTTTTTCAATCCAACGTCGTTACGGCTTTTGTCAAGACGAAGGGGACCAGTCTTGCGCGCCGGCAGAAGATCCTCCGTCGCGTGGACAGTGATTAAAATGCTAAATAAATATTGCACGAATCCGCTTTCGTGTATTATTTATTTAGCATGAGCAAGCGAACAATGGCCAAGGAATCCCTTCCGGATGCGGCGGCGCAGGCCCTGGCCAAGCTTGGTCGGGATATCCGGGCCGCCCGGGTGCGGCGGGAAATCACCGCCGGTGAACTGGCGGAACGGACCTTCACCAGCCGCCTGACCATCTCGAGGCTTGAGAACGGCCACCCCGGGGTGTCCCTTGGTGTGCTGGCTCACGTGCTCTGGGTCCTGGAGCTGGAGGACAATCTGGGCGCGCTCGCGGACCCCGGCAACGACCGGCTGGGGACTCTCCTGGCCGTGGAAAAGCTCCCCCGGTACGCGAGAAAGAAGGCCGGAGACGACAAGCTGTATGACATCTGACAAGAACAACGCCGTTGTCTTCGTTTCCCTCTCCGGTGTCGGCCATGTCCCGGCCGGGGTGCTTTCCTACAACGAAAAAACGGAGCAGTTCGTCTTCGGTTATGGCCGAAAATACCTGGAGCGCGCGGACGCGGTGCCCCTTGATCCGGTCCTGTTGCCGCTGAAGCTCAGGCAGCCCGTGACGTTTCGCGCCAAGGAAGGCCTTCCGAACGTGTTTCTGGATGCCTCGCCCGATTCATGGGCCCGGAAGATCCTGTCCATCTATGCGCCGCGCCATCCCGACACCATGACCCCCTTTGAAGTGCTCACGGCCGTGCACGAGCCTCTCAGGACAGGCGGCCTGGCTTTCGGGCCGGACGCTTCCGGACCGCGTTCCATGGCGGACTGGCACGACGGCCCGCCTCTCATGAGGCCGGTTTCGGACCTGGAACACATGGCCCATGTGATCCGGCTGGTTGAAAAACACTTCCAGGACGACACCCTGGCCTCGCTTCGCCAAGAGCTTTCCGATCCGGTTCTGAAAGCGCTGGCTCTCAGCTTTTCCGCCTTGGGAGGGAGCCGGCCGAAAGCGTTCTACCGTTCCGAGGACGGAAAAGACTGGATAGCCAAGTTCTCCAGGCTTGGGGACGCGTGGAATGATCCCAGGATAGAATTCGCCACGATGCGCCTTGCCGGGCAGTGCGGCATCACCACCGCCAACACCAGGATGGTCGCGCTCGGCAACGGCGTCGACGTCCTTTTGGTGGAGAGGTTCGACAGGGACGAAAACGGCCTTCCCAAGCATTTCGTGTCCGGGTTCACGCTGGGGAATCTGGCGCTTGAAGGGGATTGGAAAAGCTACCAGCATCTTGCGGAAATGGCTCGAAGGCATGGAGACGTGAAGGCCGGGATGGAACTCTACAGGAGGATGGCCTTCAACGCCCTCTGCTCCAACCGGGACGACCACCCGAAACAGCAAGCCTTTTTTGTCGAACGCACCAAAGTGGCCATTACCCCCGCCTACGACATAACCCCGGCATACATAGCGAACAACTCAAACCAGTATGATCTCGCCCTGGTCTGCGGAAAGCTGAGAAATCCCAAGACAGCCACGCTCGAGAACGTGTTGAGCTGGCCTGCGCCCTTTGGCCTGCGCCCCGAAGAAGCCCGCGCGGTTCTCAAGGACATGCTCGGCGTCACGAAGAAGTGGCGGGAGGTGTTTGCCGGGCATGGCGTGTCCGCGAAAGACATCGAGGAGGTTTCCCGCCGGTTCCTCCAGGCGCAGCGGGAGCTTCCGCCGGGCACGTGACCGCACGCTTTCGCTTCGCGCCTCGAACCAGCCGGGAATCACCCCTTGAGCGCGTCCCAGTCCATTTCCATGAACAGGTCCTCGGCGGCGATGGCCCCCAGGAGCTTGCCGCCCTCCATGACCACGGCCCAGCGCCGGCGCGAGGCCAGCATGGCGCCCAGCACCACGAAGAGCGGGTCCTGGGGGCGGACCACCGGCACGTCGTGCTCGACCACCTCGCCGGCGCGCCGGGAAAAGCACTTGCGGCCGGCGATGCGGAACCTGGCCTCGAAATCCGGTCCCTCGCCCGGCTTGAGGGCGTCGTCCATGGCGGACTGCTCCAGCGACAGCAGCAGCCACCAGGCCGTGATCACCCCCTTGAACTCCCCCGACTCCGAAAGCACCAACGCGCAGGCCTTGCCGGGTTGGTCCTTCATGGCTTCGCGCAGGCTCAAAGCCACCTGGTGCAGGCTGTCCGACTCCAGCACCGTGACCAGATCCACCCGCATGACGTCCCAGGCGCGTTCACGTACCAGCATGCTCTCCCTCCCTTTATTCGGCGCATTCCCGCCGAATGCGTTTACACCTCCGTATCCGGCCGGAGCCGCCTTGAAAAGGGGCGGGGGCGACCTCGCAGGCATGACCATGCGTTGGAATCAAGAAAAAGACCCCATGACCGGGGGCCCTCGATCAGGCGGATTTTTTGATGGGCTCGACTGTTATTCGCAACCCCAGCGGCTTCAATATCGCGCTGAGCGTCTGGAGGGTTGGGTTGCCTCCGGGGGACAGGGCGCGGTAAACGCTTTGCCTGGAGAGGTGGGCGTTGCGGGCAAGCTCCGGCATTCCGTACGCCAGGGCCATGGTATCCTTTCGGACATGGGTGGCACCTTTCCCTTTCAGGGCGGACATGATAAAAATTCGAGCATTCTGGTATGAAACTTTAGTCGCGTCGCTCACCCCTTATGAAGAACCGCATCACCGTCAGCATCTCCGACATGAAAATATCGAGCGATCCTGGTGATATGCTCATCACCCACTCGCTCGGCTCCTGCCTGGGGCTCGCGGCCTGGGACCCGCAGGCCGGCATTGGGGCGCTCATCCATTGCCTGCTCCCCAAGTCCCCCCACCCGGACGTCGCCAACCCCTTTATGTACGTCAACGTGGGCGTGCCGCTCATGATCCGCCGGATGGCGGCCCTGGGCTGCTCCAAGGGCTCGCTGATCTTCCGGGCCGCCGGATGCGGCAGCATGTTGAACATCCTGAACCAGTTCGACACCGGGGCTCAGAACATGGCCATGCTCGAGGCGCTCTTCGCCAAGAACGGCGTATCCCTGGCCGCCGTGGACGTGGGGGGCTCCATCCCGAGAACCATGACCCTGCACGTGGACACAGGGGCGTTGATCATCACTTCACAGGGCAAGGAGTGGGAGATATGACCAGGCCGGGAAATTCAGTTGTCGGTTCCCGAGGCAAGGCGCGTCGTCCGACCGGGCGCGAGGATCTCATAGCCGGGGCCCTGGCCCTGCCCCAGATGCCCGCCCCGGTGATGCGCATCATGTCCTACCTGAGCAACCCGGACTCGGACATGAACACGCTGGCCTCCCTCATCGAGTACGATCCCGGGCTCACGGCGAACGTGCTGCGCATGGCCAATTCCAGCCTCTTCGGGCTCCTGGACCCGGTGACCACCACCCGCGACGCCCTGTTCAAGCTGGGCACCCGGCGGGTGATGCAGCTGGTGATCGCCTCCGGCGTGGCTCCAAGCGCCGCGGGAGAGGTGAAGGGATACGGGCTGGCCGAGGGCGAGTTTCTGCGCTTCTCCATCTCCATAGGCCTGGGAGCCGAGCTGGCGGCCCAACTGGCCGGGATCGCGGCGCCGGCGCACACCTTCACCGCCGGGCTCCTGTGCCCCATCGGCAAGATGGTCCTGGGCAGGTTCCTGGGGGTGGACGCGGGGCCGATCCTGGACCTGGCCGTCACGGAGGACCTGTCCTTCGAACAGGCCGAGCGCCGCATCCTGGGCATCGACCACGCCGAACTGGGCGCCCTGCTGCTGGCCAGCTGGGGACTGCCCGAGCCCATCGTCACCTGCGTGCGCTGGCACCTGAACCCGTGCCTGGCCCCCAAGCCGGACACCGCCCGGGACCTGGCGCACGTAGGCCTGGCCCTGACCACCATGGCCGGCATCGGCCTGGGCGTGGACGGCATGCGCTACCAGGCCTGCCAGGACAGCTTCGACCGCCTTGGCGTCACCCCGGAACACGTGAACGAGGCGCTCGAGAAGCTGGTGGACAACCTCACCGAGATCGAGGAGATCCTCTCCCAAGTTTGACAGTCCATTGAGGCGTCGCGGGGTAATCAATCGAAGTCGGCCAAGAGCGCCCCCACGTCCACCCGGCCGAGCAGGACGGTCGAGGCGTAGCGGCCCCGGATGCGCCACAGGCCTTGCTGCAGCTGGTCCGAGGCGATGCCGTTGCGGATGGCGCTGTAGGCTTCCAGGAAGGCGGCCAGGGAATCGCACATCTTGAGCAGCTCCCCGTCCTTGGGGTCGAACTCGTCGGAATTGTACTTCTCCTGCAGGTCGACCGACGACACCCGCCTGACCGCGCCGTCCACCAGGGCGCAGGAGCAAAACTCCGAACCGATGGCCAGCCCCAGGAAGAACGACAGGCGCTCCACGAGCTCCCCGTAGCCGCCCCGGCGCAGGGGGTCCAGGATCACCCGCTCCAGTTCGCGCTCCTCGTATTCCTTGATGAGGTCCCCGATCTGCTCCACGGACTGCTTCACCGGGGAGATGATGTCCCTGGTGAGCAGCTCCGGCAGGTCGTGGAAGAGGCCGCCGAAGAAGTTGTTCTGGGCCCTTTGCTCGCAGGAGGCCACCGAGAGGGAGAAGAAGTAGGAATAGCAGGCCACGATGAACATGTGCCCCAAAACCGAGGTCTCGGGGACGCGCGGGATCTGGGACCAGCGCTTCTGGAAGCGGAGCTGGCCGCAGACCTGGGCGAAGTGGCCGATGGGGGTGCGCGCCTGGCCGAACAGCCCCTCCATGAGTTCCGGGACGCCCTGGAGTTCCTGGTGGCGCTCCAGGCCCTTGCGGAAGGAGGCCTCGATGTCCATGAGTTCCGGGTCCTGGTGGTTCATGGACTTGATGAGGTTGAACTCCCAGCCGCTGGCGTAGAGGTGCGCGGCAGCCAGGATCCTGCGGTCCAGGCTGTTCTCGTCCGGGGTGTGGGCGTAGGCCGTGAGCCGCTGCCAGAAGCCCTCGCCCAGGCAGCGCACCCGGGGCGAAAGCTCCGAGAGCACCCAGCCGGTGAGCAGGCGGTAGTGATCCGGGTTTTCCTTGATGCGGTAGAAGATGGGGGGCTTGATGTCGGTGATGATCAGGCGGTAGAGATAGTCAAAGATGCCGCCCTCGACGATGCGCCCGCACAGGGCGGTGCGCTCGCCAGGGGACATGTCCCGGGAGTTGAGCAGAAAGAGCACCCAGGCCACCATCATCTTGTGGGCCTGCTTGTCCACCTCCATGAGTTCGGCCGGCCGGAGCTTGTCGTTCCAGCGCTTCATGGACGCCCCGGAGAAGATCAACTGAAGGAGGCTCTTGCGCACGCTTGGCATGGAGCGTACCTACGCGGGCTGGAAACAAAGCTCAAGGCACGAAAAATCTTGTTGACACGGGGTGGGCAACTCCGTAAAGGACTCGTCTTCCCTTTCGCATGGAGGACTTTTCGCGATGAAGACATATAGCCCGAGCAGCAAGGAAATCACCCGAGACTGGGTGATCGTGGACGCCGCCGATCAGGTCCTTGGCCGTCTGGCCAGCATGATTGCGCAGCGCCTTCGCGGCAAGCACAAGCCCGAATTCGCTCCCCACATGGACGCGGGCGATTTCGTGGTGGTGGTCAACGCCGAGAAGGTGGCCGTCACCGGCCGCAAGCTCGACCAGAAGGTGTACTACCGCCACAGCGGCTGGATCGGCGGCCTCAAAGAGACCGTCCTTCGGGACATGATGGCCACCAAGCCCGACCAGGTGCTGATCAAGGCCGTCAAGGGCATGCTTCCCAAGAACCGCCTGGGCCGCCAGATGCTTAAGAAGCTCAAGGTCTATTCCGGGACCGAGCATCCCCACGCCGCCCAGCAGCCCAAGCCCCTGGCCTCATAAACGGAGAGAACATGAGCACCGACCATTTCTACGGAACCGGGCGCCGCAAGAGCGCCGTGGCCCGCACCCGCATCGTTCCCGGCTCCGGCCAGATCCTGGTCAACGGCCGCCCCGTCGACGAATATTTTCCCCGCAGCGCCCTGCAGGGCATCGTCCGCCAGCCCTTCAACCTGACCAGGACCCTGGGCCGTTTCGACGTGAACGCCACCCTGGACGGCGGCGGCATTTCCGGCCAGGCCGAAGCCCTGCGCCACGGCATTTCCCGCGCCCTGCTCCAGGCCGACCCCGAGTTCCGGATGGTGCTCAAGAAGGCCGGCCTGCTCACCCGCGACGCCCGGATCAAGGAACGTAAGAAGTACGGCCAGCGCGGCGCCCGCGCCCGTTTCCAGTACTCCAAGCGTTAATCGCCCGGAGACGAGATGCTTGCAAAGGGCCGCTCCCCAAACGGGGCGGCCCTTTTTTGCGTCGGCCCGCGTGAAGCAGGGGCCGGCGGTCCCGAGAAAGACGCATTTCCGGGACCGGCCACGGTCCCGCCACGATTGCAGACCCAATACCCTTGAGAAAAAAGAGCCCAAAGCATGTCATCCGATAAACCCACCCCGAAACTGGTCTTCGCCGACCCGAGCGGCGACATCTTCGACCACCCGGACCTGGACATGCTGGTGCGCCGGGGGGATCAGCTGGGGCTGCCCCGCCCGGACGAACTCATGCCCCTGCCGCCGGAGAGCGAGCTGTTCCTGTTGCCCGGGCGTTCCGCCCTGGGGCTGGACCCGGAGACCGGTCAGGTGGAGGAGCTGGAGGAGCTGGCCGTGGCCGCCTTCGTCTCCCCAGGGCACACGCTTTCGGCCACCACGGCCTACGCCAGCCGCGAAGGCGCCCCCACCCTGCCGCTCTTCGCCTACGGCGCGGTGGGCATGATGCACGACCGCTTCTACGTCTGCGCCAAACGCGTGGACCAGGACCAGCGCCAGGTGTTCGCGGGCGTCCCCCAGAAACGCATCGTGGCCGGGGCCAAGTCCCTCATGGCCAGATTCCCCAAAAACCGGCTGGTGAGCCACCTGTCCGGCTGCGCCCTGACCTTCTGCTGCCCGGCCGCGCGCAATCTGGCCTTGGGGCGCTTCGAAGCCCCCCTGCCCACCTCGCGGACCTGCAACGCCCGGTGCGTGGGCTGCCTGTCCCTCCAGGACAAGGACAGCGGTTTCCCCTCCACCCAGAACCGCATCGGTTTCCGCCCCACCCCGGAGGAAGTGTGCCAGGTGATGCTGGCCCACGGCGAGCGGGAGCCCCGGCCCATCCTGAGCTTCGGCCAGGGCTGCGAGGGCGAACCCCTGACCGAGGCCTCCCTTCTGGCCGAGGCCGCGCACCTGTACCGCTCGCGCGGGGGGGCCGGCACGGTGAACGTGAACACCAACGGCAGCCTGCCGGACACAGTGGAAGACCTGCGCCGGGCCGGTTTCGACTCCATGCGGGTGAGCCTGGCCAGCGCCCGGTCGCCCCTCTACGAGGCCTACGCCCGCCCTCAGGGCTACGCCTTCGCCCAGGTGGCCGAAACGATCCACCGGGCCAAGGCCGCCGGGCTCTTCGTGAGCGTCAACTTCCTGTACCACCCCGGGGTGAGCGACACCGAGGAGGAACTTGAGGCTCTGGGCGGACTCATCGAGGACTCCAAGGCCGATTTCGTGCAGCTGCGCAACCTGAACCTGGACCCGGAGGTGTACGCCAAGGTGGTCACCGGCAGCGGCGTCGGCTTCGGGCCGAGCATGGGGCTCGGGAATTTCATGAAGCGCCTGCGTAAACGCTGCCCGTGGCTCAAGTACGGGTATTTCAACCCGTACCTCGGTGGGGAAACGGCGTGAGGGAGCGGCGGGGCGGCAGGGCAGGAAGCCGAAGCCAAACGGACCGTCACTGCGGCGGCGTCTGCCCCGGATACCACTTGCCGTAGATGACGGCGAACGTGCCATCGGCTTTCATGTCGGCGAAGGCTTTTTGCCAGGCGGCGACCGTCTTGGGGTCCGTGCCCTTGGAGAGGGCGATGTACAGGTCGACTTTCTTGATGGTGAAAACCTTCTCCACCCGGGTCGGGTCCACGCCCGCCGCCTGAAGCGTCTCGTTCAGGCCGATGTCGGACCCGGTGAAAACGTCCACCCTCCCGGCCTCGAGCATCTTGGCGCTGGCCGTGAAGTTGTTCACGCTCTCCAGGTTGGTGAACCCCAGCGACTTGAGGTATTCTTCCCGGGCGTCGTCCCGGTAGGTCCCGATCGCGCCCAGTTTCCTGGCTTCCTCCAGGCTCTTGAGCGGGGCCATCCTGCCCTTCATGGCGTAGAACGCCCACTCGTTCGCCAGGATCGGACCGACCCAGTGGAACAGTTTCTCGCGCTCCGGCGTGCGCGTCGTGGCGAACAGGGCCACGTTGGGCTGCGACACGGCCATGGTGTAGCCCCTGGCCCAGGGCAGCACCTCGATTTCGGAGGAGTCCCCCACGCGGCGCTGGAGCTCCTTCACCACCTCCACGCTCGACCCCGAGATCGCTCCGGCCACCATCATGCTGGACGGCGGGTAATCGGGCTCGGTGATGATGGTCATGGCCCTGGCAGTCATCGACAAGGCCAGCCACGCCAACAGCAACACCGCCGGTCGAAGAGTGCGCATGGACCTGCTCCTCGGTATGGGCAACGCACCGTTGCCCTGGGATCAGCAATCTCAACCCAAGACATTGAGCAATTTGATAGCCATTTCGCTACGAGAGTCAATCGCCTCCTCGAAACGGACGAGGCCGGGCTGAAAACTGCCCGGCCTCCCTGATGTCTTCAAGACGCCTGAAACGGATGCCCGCAGGATTTGAGGCTCAGCGCCAGTGGCCTTGAACCCATACCCAGTTCGGGCCGCGACGCGCCCAGTGCCCCGGGACCCAGGCCGCGCCGCGACGGGGGGCGAGCCGCCAGTGCCCCGGCTCCCAGACCCATGCGCCGCGCCACACCCAGTGCCCGGGCGTCCAGACGTGCCGTGGGCTTGGTTGCACGCCGATGATGACCTCCCGCCGGGGAGGCGGGGGAGCCTGGCGGACGACGATCTCCCCTCCCGGGGGGACGATCACGACACCCGGCGGTTGGGCCTGGGCCAAGGACGGGGCGGCACAGCAGAGAACGACAAGGATAAGGACCGGCAATACGGCTCGTCGAGTCGAAATCACGGTTTCCTCCAGGTGCTGACTGTTTCGAGCACATTTGGGCCAGATTCCCGACCGTGTCCAGAGCCCGCCGATTACAGATAAGTAACTCCTCCCCCGGCGTTTCCCTCCCGGGCCACCCCGGCCCGGCCGGTCCCATCGGCAGCGCCGGCCGGGCAAAACGGCCCGGCTCGACTATTTTTCTCAACCAAACTGGCTTGTTCGCGGGTTGCCCCAAAAATATGCTGGACAACTTTCCAGCTCAGCCCTATATATTTATTGCGTCCCAAGTGACTGCTTGTTCAACCCGAACGGAGGGAAGTCCATTGGGTCAGACCGAAGATGAGCAGCATTCCTGAGCTAGAGCAGACCAGGCCGATGGAACAATACGCTTCCAGGCAAACTTAAGACGGAGTAACCGTCCTGCTCTACATGTGAGGCAATGGATACTGCTACGTAAACCCACAGACATTACATTGGATCAACCTACTGGCCCCATCCTTCACTGGATGGGGCCTTTCTTTTTTGCAGAAGAAGTTTATCATCCGTGAGCATGTCCCGGCCGCTCAACTTCGGTCCCGGACTTTGGCGCGCCTTCCTTGAAGACAAATTATCCCTGTAATTGCAAGGCATTAGAAGGTTACGGTCGGCGTCGCCCCGTCCCTGGTCCTTGACATTTCTATTCTGTAATCGTGGGACTCTGTACAAAAAATATCCAGTGATTTATGCATCCATCCGTCGGGTGGAAGTATTCCATGTGACCTTGCGATTTTCCGCGACGGAGCAATTGCGTCACTACGACTTTTTGCCTTGACGGGTCTTGTCGGCATGTTCTGAAGAATGATTGAGAACGTTTCCATTTAACTTAAAGGAGATCTAGTCATGAAAAAGGCCATTATCCTCGCCATCCTTTCCTGCTTCCTGTTCAGCTCCGTGGGCTTCGCCGCCGACACCATGTCCACCGCTGCCCCCACCGCCAAGGTCAAGAAGCACAAGGCCCACAAGAAGACCAAGAAGCACACCACCGCTGCTCCCGCTACCACCAACTAGTCGAGATTCGTACATGTTTTGAAGAGGGCCTCCGGGCCCTCTTCTTTTTTTTAACGGCGCGTCCAAGGGACAGGAAGAGATCGTCTCGGAAAACGGATTCCAGAGTGCGTTGAGGCAATCCGAGGCGAGTCCTTGGACCCAGGGGCCAGAAGACTCGGGCACAGCCGTCCCTGACCCGCAAGATCGGAAACGCTGCCCGTCGGAAGATGAAGCCGCGGCTTGTGTCCTAATCTGGAAACATCATCCTTGCATGCAGCAGCCTGAGTATTTCCACTCTGTGCGCGACGATACGATACACACAAATATATGGCGTATTTAGGACAACGAGCTCCCTTGTATTTTTCACTGCCCCGGATCGACCAATCTTGGGGAATTGGTCCAGACCAGCGCATGAAACTTTGATCCTGACTGCCATATGTTTTGCGGCATCTGGATTTTCTTTAGCTATGAATGTCAACTGAGCTCTTAGATCTTGTTTTGCCTGGACAGTCCAAACCGGCACGTTTAGGCCCCAAACTCAGCAAACACGGAGTCAATTTCTTCTTGAGTGGCGAAATGCCCTTCTTCTGCGGCCTTTATGCCCTCATTCACCTTTAAAAAATACCACTCATTATACTCAATGAAGTCTTCTATAGCCTTGTTAAGCGCCCAGTTACGGCTTCTGCCCATCTGCTTTGCTACCTTGTCCAGTCTGGCCAAGGTATCCCCATCCGTGCGGATTGTGCTCGCGACTCCCATCGTCTCTTCCTCCCCTGAACATTGATACCATTATGATACCAACCGTATGTCATGTTGGCAAGGTTCACAGCAGGGATCGCAGAGTACGCTAACGAGCGTCGCTTGAATTCGAGATGTTTTTAGGAAATGCCGGACAAGTCCGATTTGGACTTTTCCGGACACGGTGAACTGCGGGTTCCCAGGCATCCGGGATGGTGTCGAAGAAGGGACACGTTGATGGACCTCATGGTCCATCCCTGGCCCCAAACACGCCGAAAAACCCGCTCATAAGGCAAAGCCCCCGCTTACGCGGGGGCTTTGAGCGATCAGGCTTACGCCGCAGGCCCTAAATCAGGGCCTCAACAGGCCGGGCCGCTCCCGGCGGGCGTGTCCACGACCACCCGTTCGGCGTCCGGTCCGGCGAGCTTGACGATATTGCCGATGATCCAGGCGCGCTCGTGCAGGGCGGTCAGGCGATTCACCACATCATCGGCCATTTCCTGATCCACCACCAGGGCGAAACCCACGCCGCAGTTGAAGGTCTGGAGCATCTCCGGCCAGGAGAGTTTGCCGGCCTGTTTCAGCCAATCGAACACGGGCGGCATCTGCCAGCTGTTCATGGACACGTGTGCGGCCACGCCCCGCGGCAGGATGCGCGGGATGTTCTCGTAGAAGCCGCCGCCGGTGATGTGCACCATGCCCTTGATGGGGAAATCGCGCAGCAGGTTGAGCACGCTTTTGACGTAGATGCGGGTGGGGGCCAGGAGGGCCTCGCCCACGGTCTGGGAGGCCCCGGGCAAAAGGTCGGTGGGCCTGAGGCCCGACTCGGCCAGGATCTTGCGGATGAGCGAATACCCGTTGGAATGCGGCCCGGTGGAACTGATGCCGATGATGGCGTCGCCGATGCCTATGGCGGAACCGTCCACGACTTTGGCGTTGTCCACGATGCCCACGCAGAATCCGGCCAGGTCGTAATGCCCGGGGGGGTAGAAGTCGGGCATCTCGGCGGTCTCGCCGCCGAGCAGGGCGCACCCGGCATCGGTGCAGCCGTGGGCCACGCCCGCGACCACCCGCTCGGCCACATCCACGTCGAGCTTGCCTGTGGCGAAATAATCCAGGAAGAACAGGGGTTTTGCGCCCTGCACCAGGATGTCGTTGACGCTCATGGCCACCAGGTCGATGCCCACGGTGGAGTGGCCGTCCAGATCGAAGGCCAAAAGCAGCTTGGTACCCACGCCGTCGGTGGAGGAAACCAGCACCGGTTCCTCGAAATCTTGCAGATCGAGTTTGAAAAGGCCGCCGAAACCGCCTATATCCGTGATGACACCCTTGTTGAAGGTGGCCTGCGCCAGAGGTTTGATGCGCTTCACCAGTTCGCTCGCGGCGTCTATGTCCACGCCGGCGCGGCGGTAGGCCTCGGCCCGCTCGTTCATGGTGGGGATGCTCCTTTTAACTGATGGTTGATCCTAAGCCTTCGCTGGCAGGATTTCAAGGAGATGGGACATGCTTGCAAAACTGAAAGGATTGCCGGTGGGGTTCCTCCCGGCCCTGGTGCTCCTGACTGCACTGACCGTGCCGTGTGGGCAGGGCTTGAGCGTTTCTCCCGCGTTCGCCAAGGACGAGCCCCAGCAGCCCGACGAGACCATGGGCAATGCCGGCTCAAACATGCGCACCGGCACCAACGATCGCGGCGACAGCGTCATGGTCATCGAGCGCCAGCCGCCAAAGCAGCAGGAAATGCCCACCCTGGGCCCCATTTACGTCATGCCCCAGGTGAACCAGGGAGGAGGGGCCAACCCTCCGGTCATCATCCCCGTGAACCCGTCCCAGCCCGGAGCCCAGCCCGGAGCCCTGCCCAATGCTCCGCAAGGCTCCCAGCAAGGACAGTAGACAGGGCGCGACCGCCCGCCCCGGGAGGTGCTCCATGCATCCGGCCAGACTCTGGAAATCCCTCAAGGACGGCAAGCTGCAATGCCGCCTGTGCTCCCACTTCTGCCTCATCGATCCGGGCGGGCGCGGCAAGTGCGCCGTGCGCGTCAACACGGACGGGGAGTTGAACACCCTGGTCTACGACCGGGCCGCGGCCGTCAACGTCGACCCGGTGGAGAAAAAGCCCCTCTACCACTTCCACCCCGGCAGCCGCACCCTGTCCTTCGGCACCATGGGCTGCAACCTGGGCTGCTCCTTCTGCCAGAACTACTCCCTCTCCCAGCCGCCCAGGGAGGGCCGGCCGGTGTCCGGCCAGAAGGTCACGCCGGAGCTCCTGGTCGCGGCCGCGGTCAAGGCCGAGTGCTCGAGCGTGTCCTACACCTACTCGGAGCCCACCATCTTCTTCGAACTCATGCAGGACACCGCCGGGCTGGCCAGGGACCGGGGCCTTTACAACATCATGGTCACCAACGGCTTCATGAGCCCCGAATGCCTGACCGAGCTGGCCCCCTTGATCGACGCGGCCAACGTGGACCTCAAGGCCTTCACCCCGGAATTCTACGAGAACGTGTGCGAGGCCAAGCTTGAACCGGTGAAGAAGAACCTGGTGCGCATGCGCGAGCTGGGCTGGTGGATCGAGGTGACCACCCTGGTCATACCGGGGCTCAACGACGACCCGGGGGAGCTTTCGGCCATGGCCGCCTTCATCGCAGGCGAACTGGGGGCAAAGACGCCCTGGCACCTCTCGCGCTTCCACCCGGACTACAAGCTCCAGGACCGCCCGCCCACCCCGGCGGCCACCCTGGAGAAGGCCTGGGAGCTCGGCCGGGCGGCCGGGCTCGACTCCGTGTACGTGGGCAATCTGCCCGGCAACGCCCACAACTCCACCCTGTGCCCGGCCTGCGGGAAAACGGCCATCGAGAGGGTCGGGTTCACGGTCCTCGCCGGGCCGCTGCCCGGCGGCAAGTGCCCGGCCTGCGGTGCGGAACTGGCCGGACGGTTCGACGGCTGAGCGCCCCGGCCGCCCCGGGGCTCTCAAGCGAAAACCTGTCAAGTAAAAAACCTGTCAAGATGAAAAGTTGTCCATGTTTTCCCGCCCAGGGTTGTCCCAAGGCGTGCCGGCTGGTAAATGCGGGTTCATGTCAAACTCCAAAAGGTACTCCACCCAAAGGAACGCACCCCGAAAAGCAGCATCCCCCACCTCGCGTTCCTGGGCTCCGCTGGCCCTGGCCCTCGGCATAGCCTTCCTTCCCGGCTGCGCCAAGAAAACCGCCTGCCTGAAGGAACCGGGCAACACGTCCCTGGCCTGCTCCCCGGACAAGCTCTTCGCCGAGCCCAAGCGCCGGGAAAAGACCCTGACGGTCACCGCCATGGCCTACACCGCCCAGAGCGTGCACCACTTCGGGAAATCCCTGCCCCGCGCCGCCAACGGCCAATGCCTGACCCCCGACGCCTGCGCCATCGCCGTCTCCCCGGACCTCGTGGACGAATACGGCCTGGACCTCGACAAAACCGTGCGCATCTCCGGGCTCGAGGGCGAGTTCAAGGTCATGGACCTCATGAGCCCCCGCCACTCGAAGAGCATCGACATCTATTTCGGCAACGATCAGGCCGCCGCGCGCCAGTGGGGCAAGCGCGTCCTGACCCTCACCTGGGAATAAGTCCACCCGCATGGGCCGCCGGGCCCATTGAGTCACGCCCCGGGGCTGGAGGTTCCTCCCCTCCAGCCCCCCCGGGGGGGAAGCGCCTTGGATGTCAACGCCGGCCGACCGCCAGGTTGGCTATCAACTGGACCGTCTGCGGTCCCGTCCCCCATTTTTCGCGCAAGCTGGCAAGGAGTTGCCGGACCACCTCGGTCCAGCGCTCCTGGCCGACCGCCTCCCGCACGGCGTGCAGGGGGGGCGTGCTCCGGGCGAGCATGTTCCAGTAGGCATCGACGGAGGGCACCTCGCGCACGTGGCTGACCTCATGGACCGTAACTTCCCGGAATCCGGCCTCCGTCATCTCCCGTCTGAATCCGGCGGCTTCCCCCAAGGGGGCTTTTTGTGCGTTGAACGGCAGGCTCGGCAGCAGTTCGCCCAGGGTGCGGTAAATGTCGTCAAGCACCGCAACGCGTCCGAAAGGAACCCAACTGGCCACCACCGCCCGACCCTGGGGCTTGAGAATGCGCTTAAGCTCGCGGAAGCCCTGGGCGCGGTCCGGGAAGAATATCAACCCGAACATGGAAAACGCGCAGTCGAACCCGCCGTCGGCAAAGGGCAGGGCCATGCCGTCGCCGATTTGAGCCTCGACTGCGGCACACCCTTCGTCCAAGGCACGTTGCCTCAGGCAGGCGATCATCTCGGAAGAGAAATCGACCGCGCGGGCCCGCGCGCCGCCCCGCGCCGCAGCCAGGGACAGATCGCCGGGACCACAGGCCACGTCCGCGATCAGCATGTCCGGCTTGATTTCGGCCAGGCGCAAGGCGTCTTCGGCGTATTTGGCAAGCCAGGGTGCGATCTCGTCGCAGTACGTATCCGCCACAAGATTCCAAAGCCTGGGTTTTGCCAGGGGACTGACGCTCAAGGGTTGCGACATGACTCTGGTTTCTCCTGATTTTCAAGGGATGCGGGTCGGCCGGGGGCCTTCCCGGAGGCAGATTGTGAACCTTTCGTTGTCTTTTGAAAATACCGACTTTTGAAGGACAACCGGCGCTTCGTCTCTCCCGGGTGCTTCCAGCCCGAGCCGTTCTTTCTTTCCCTCGGATGCCAAGCACTTGCGTTCGGTATAAGAAAAGGTGTATAAAAGCGACGTGTAATCCTGATGGATTGCGCCCCTGACGATTTCCGGGCCGCCCGGGTGCTTAGTCGTCACCACCTCAAGCCGTGGACGGCTCATGCTCAAAAAGGTCCGCGTCTTCGACCTGCAAGTCGGCATGTTCATCGTGGACACGGGTCTTTCCTGGCTCGACCACCCCTACTTGTATGGCACCGAAGGTCCCCTGGAATCCGAGGACCAGGTCCGCGCCATCCGCGCCGAGGGCTACGCCGAGGCCTTCATCGAGACGGACAAGGACCTGCAGGGCCACGATTCCCTGCGCCTTTACGACCGGGATGCCGTGAGCAAGGCCTTGGCCGAATCGCTGGTGGACCAAGCCTGCCAGGGCCGGGGCAACAAGAACGTGTCCCTGGCCGACGAGATGCCCCAGGCCGCGCAGGTCCACAACCGGGCCGTGGCGGCCATGCGCCAGGTCATGGAGGACGTGGCCAAGGGCCAGGCCATTCAAGGCCAGCCCTGTCTGGACGCGGGCCGGGAGGTCGCCGCCAGCGTTTCCCGCAACCGCGACGCCCTGGTGTGCCTGCACCTCTTGAGCGAAGAGGGGGACTCCTACCACATCCGCCACGGCGTGGGCGTGGCGGTGCTGGCGGCCGCTTTCGGCGACTCCCTGGGGCTCACCCGCAACCAGGTGAGCGAGCTGACCGTGGCCGGGCTGTTGCACGACGTGGGCAAGGCCTTCAACCCCGACGAGCTGTTGAACAAGCCGGGTACGCTTGATCCCAACGAGTACAACCGGCTCAAGCGCCACCCCATCGAGAGCTGCTCCGTGGTCTCCGGGTGCATGAACCTCTCCGGCAACGTGCTCCGGGGCATCGCCGAGCACCACGAACGCCACGACGGCTCGGGCTACCCGCGCGGCCTCAAGGGGTCGGAGCAAAGCTTCTTCGGGCGCATCCTGGCCATCGCCGACATGTTCGACGCCCTCACCCAGGACCGGCCCTACAAGGAACGCATCCTCCCGGACAAGGCCATGAGCGCCATGTACGCCCTGCGCGGCCGCGATTTCGAGCCCGGGCTGCTGGAGCGCTTCATCAAATGCCTGGGAGTCTACCCGGTGGGCTGCCTGGTGCGCCTCTCCACCGGGGAGCACGCCCTGGTCAGCCAGTCCAACCCCGACACCCCGCTTCGCCCCAAGGTGACCGTGGTCTTCGACCAGGACATGGCCCCCATCCACCCCGTGTTCCTGGACCTCTCCGGTAGGGAGGGCCCGGCCCCGGCCAGGGCCACGGAGATCACCGGCGTGGTGGACCACAGGCCCCACGGGGTCCAGGCGAGCGCGCTCCTGGCGTAAATTCCCCATTGCTCCCGGCCGGAACTGCGTTATCATCCCGGTTGCTCTCCCGGGGAGCAAGTACTTGAGGAGACGCGCCATGCCCCTCGACCGATCCGACTCCGCTCCGGAGCACAAAGCAGTCACGGACGACCTGCTGGCCCGGTTTTCCTGGCCCGTGGAAGAAGAATTCATGCGGGACGCCTTCGAGGTGGTCACGGACTGGGCGCAGCGCAAGCACGTGGTGTTCTGGCCCCGGGAGTCCGACCCGGCCGCCCCCTCGTTCGCGCGCTACCTGCACGAAATGGGGCACGCCCTGCTGGCCGAGCAGGCGCACCAGCAGTTCTCCCGGCCCTTCTTCGCGCGCGGGACGGACCCGGCCCTGCGAAACACCTACGCCCCCCTGTTCGACGCCGCCCTGGACTGGTACGTCCAGGAGCTCATCATGGGCGTCGCCCCGCAGATCCAGGCGGAGGACATTGACGCCCGCTTCCGCCAGACGGCCCTCACGCTGCGCCAGGGCGCGGCCCTGCCCAGCGTGGAGTTCGTGGTGGACGCGGGCCTGGCCCTGGCCTCGTTCAAGCACTCCCGAGGCCTGGACGTGAGCACCCAGGGAAAGCTCGCGGATGTGGTGGAAGCCTTTCTGCGGACCCCCCCGGACAAGCCCACCCTGTTCGGCCTGCAGAACCTGATCCGCCGGCTGCTGGAATGTTTCGGGTCCCACACCGCCAGCCTGGTGAGCGAGAAGGGCTTCGAGCGCTGGCGCATCGTCCCGTTGAAAAAAGGCTGATCCCTGGTGCGGATTTTCCGGAGGCTGGTCCCGGCGGTGCTTCCTTGCTGCGAAAGCCCGCCGGTGTCGCCCGTCGATGGAATGTTCACACCGGCGCGAGGTGCCAGCTCCGCCTCGCTGCCGCCGTGGCCAGGCTCGCCCTGCGCACGATGGTCTTACCGGGCGGCAAGTCCACGCAGTTGCTGGAAGAAATCACGAACGCGGTCACTTCCAATGCCAGGGCATGGCTCAGGACCTGGTGCAAGATGACCTCCGCGAAAGACACCGTGCCTTCCCCGGTCAGTTCCAGGAGCACGAACCTCCTGCCGACCCTCAGCTCTTCCAGGGCCGGCAGCGGGTCTCGCAGGACTCTCGAAAGCGCATAGGCATCCATGGACGTCGACTCCATTTCACTCGGCCAGACTGGCCAACGGCTTCCAGTGTATGTTGGTCCGGGACACGGCCTCGCCCACCCGCACTTCGGGGATGACGGACATGCCCGGGGCCAGGTGATAGCCATCCGGCAGGCTTTCGAACACGATCTTGACGGGCAGGCGCTGCACCACCTTGACGTAGTTGCCGGTGGCGTTTTCGGCCGGCAGCAGGCTGAAGGCGGTCCCGGTCCCGTCCTGGAGGCTGTCCACGTGTCCCTTAAGCAAGAGACCCGGGTAGGTGTCCACGGTTACGGTCACGGTCTGGCCGGGACGCATCCTGGTGAGTTGCGTCTCCTTGAAATTGGCCACCACCCAGATATCGTCCTGCACCAGGCTCAGCACGGGCTGTCCCGTCTGCAGATAGTCCCCGGGCTCCACGGATCTGTTGGTCACCCGGCCGGACACCAGGGCCTTGATCTCGGTGTAGGACAGGTCGAGCCTGACCTGTTCCAGGGTGGCTCGGCACTTGTCCACTTCGGCCTCCGCCGTCTGGATGTGGGTGGCGGCCTGGGCGGCCTGGGCCTCGGCGGCGGCCTGGCGTTTGCGGGCGGACTGCAAGGCAGCGCCGGAAGTGCGCGCCAGGGTGGCGGCGTTGTCGCGGGCCTGCTGGGCTACGGACCCGCTGACCACCAGGCGGTCGTAACGGGTCAGGTCCGTGGCGGAATTGCCTGCCTGGGCCTGGGCCGAAACCACGTCCGCCTGGGCCTGCTCCACGGTCGCCACGCTTGACAGGTGCTGGGACTTGGCTTCCTGGAGCTTCCGTACGGATTCGCTCAAGTCGGCCGCGGCCTGGTCAACCTTCACCTTGAAGGGCTCCGGGTCGAGCCGGATCAGGACGTCGCCGGCTTGGACTTTCCGGTTGTCGTTCACCAGCACTTTGACCACCCGCCCGGCCACCTGCGGCGAGACCGTGGTGACGTGCCCGGAAATGAAGGCGTCGTCGGTGGTCTCGTACCCCCCGGCGTGCCACCACCACAGCCCCGCGCCGCACAAAGCCGCAACGGCCAGCACCACGGCCAGGGCCACGCCTTTGCCGCGATGCTTGGCGGGCAAGGTCGCCTGAGCTTCCGGTGTCGATTCGTTCAGGGTGTTTTGCATGATCTCATGTCCTCCACTACGCCGCGTCCGGCATCGCGCCGAATCTTGAGTAGCGACATTTTTGCATTTACTGTCTCATCAATGGGTCATCACCGGCTGCTCGCCCTACTTCACACGACGAAGCAACAACACCAGCCCGACCACTCCCGCACAGACAATTGTCAACATTCTGAACACATCCAGGTAAGAAAGCATCGCAGCCTGAACCTGCACGGCGTTATAAAATGTGGTTATGTTTTTCTGCGTAAATCCGCCGATTGAATTCATGTAATTGACGAATGGTTTATAGAAATGCGTAGCCGTGCCAGAGAGATACACTTGATGCACTTGCGCTCTTCTAATCAACAGGGTGGTCGTCGCGGCGATGCCGATGCTGCCTCCCAAGTTCCGCATCAAGTTCATCATCGCACTAGCATTGTTGCTCTTTCCAGGCGGGAGGTTGCCATAGGCGATCGTGTTCAGCGGGATGAAGAAAAGCGGCAATCCGAGGCATTGGATTATGCGCGCCGTTTCCAAATTTCCGTATGCGACCTGCGTGTTGAAACCGGAAAGGTAGTAGAGCGATGCGGTCAGAATCGTCAGTCCGGCGGCCATCAGGTACTTTGGTTGTATCCGTCGCACCAGCTGACCGGCGATCGGGAGCATCAGCATGAGGGTAAACCCGCCGGGCATGAGCAGCAGACCGGCCTGGGTGGCGTTGTATCCGAGCAACTGCTGCGCGAATTGGGGAATCAGCACGGTGGTTGCGTTCAGGATGAATCCCACGACGAATTGAAGGACCATGGAGGTGGCCAGGTTGGTGTTGCCCAGGAGCGGAATGTCCACGATGGGGTCCTTCACCACCAGGGTCTCCCAGACGACGAGCCCGACCAGGCCGATCACGGTCAGGCCCAGGCAGGCGCAAATGAACGGGGAGCCGAGCCAGTCTTCCTCCTGTCCCTTGTCCAGCACCACCTGGAGACAGCCGAAGGCCAACGCCGTGAAGGCGAAACCCATGTAGTCCACGCGGATGCCCCCGGCCCTTTCGCGCTTGGTGGCCTCCGCTGCGGCAGGCGAGTCCTGGATGAGGCGGCGCGTGAGCAGGAGCGAAACGAGCCCCACGGGGACGTTCATGAAGAAAATCCAGCGCCAGGAATAGTTTTCGGTGATCCACCCCCCCAGGGTCGGGCCGATCGCCGGAGCGACCACCACCGCCAATCCATAGATGGCGAAGGCCATGCCGAAGTAGGCACCCGGGAACGTGTCCGCGAGCATGGCCTGTTCGCAAGGCGCCAATCCGCCGCCCCCGACGCCTTGAAGCACCCTGAAGAACAGCAGCATGCCAAGCGACGGCGCCATGCCGCACAGGAAGCTGCTCACGGTGAAGAGGGCCACGCAGGTCATGTAGAACCGCTTGCGCCCGAGCACCAACGACAGCCAGCCGCTGATGGGGATGATGACGGCGTTGGACACCAGATAGCTGGTCAGCACCCAGGTGGCCTGGCTCTGGCCGGCGCCCAGGTTGCCCGCGATATGACCCAGCGACACGTTGGCGATGCTGGTGTCCAGCACCTCCATGAACGTGGCCAGGGACACGACGATGGCCACCAGCCACGGATTCACTCCGGGTTTGGCGGCGGTATTTTGGGTTCTGGGGATGGTCATGGTCGTCTCGCCTTCTTGGAAAAGGGTTCGCCGGCAAGTCCCCGGGAAGCCCCCTTAGTAAGGCACCTTATAATCAATCGCCTTACTATTTGGTCAAAAAAAAACCGCAGCTCACTCCCGTTTCAAAGCGGACAAGCCTGCCCGTACCTTCATGAGCAGCGCCACGAGCGTCTTGCACTCCGAAGCGGAAAGTCCGCCCATGAGGGTGTTGATCCACGCGAAACGGTCGGGCAAAACATCCTCGATGAGTTGCTGCCCGACCGGAGTCAGTGAGATTGGTCTCACCCTGCGGTCGGCACCGCTGTCTTCGCGTTTCACGTAGCCGTCGCGCTCGAGCCCATCCACCAGGCCGGTGATGTTTGCCCTGGTGACTCCGGACAACTCCGCCAATTCCGAATGGGTCAGCGGCCCGGGATGTTGTTCCAAAAGCAGCGCCAGCACCACGAAGCGCCCCTCACCAAGGCCATGACGGGTCAGCTCCAGCTTTATTGCCGTCCCGACTTCCTCGGCGACGACCTTCAAGGCCACGTGCGCCTCCGCCTTGTCCGGGTCCAGCGACGGATAGCGCTCGGCCATCCGCTGCAGCCGCTCGTATTTCGGGATGCGCGGAATGAAGATGGGTTTCGCTGCCATGAAAGCCTCGTTGATTAACCGGTTTATAATTTGGTGCTTAATTTTTTGTGTGTCAAGCATACTCGAGCAGTTTTTTTTCCAACCACCGAAAGAAGCACGGGCCGACGGCCGAGGGCGCGGGGATGAGCGCCCTCGGCGCGCCGGCCACGCAACCGTTCAGGGCCGGGCACCCACTCGACTGCTCTTTCAGCTTGCCTGCATGTGTGCGACTGTGGAATACGTTCTTGGCCGCAGGCAATCTTCGCCGCGACAAAAGGAGACACACATGCCCTGCGCGAGACTCTTCCGGACGCTTACGGTCTGTATCCTTGTCGCGGGCTTTTTCTGCGCGTCGTGCTCCCCATCTCCAAAGCCCTTCGTCTGCTCCGACGCCATCGGGTGCGTGACCATCCAGGCCAAGGCTCCCGTGAAAATCGGGGTCATCCAGGCCCTCTCCGGGGAGGTGGCGGTGCTGGGGCGCGAACAGGTCCGCGGGCTGCAACTGGCGCTTGACCGGCGCGGCGGCGAGATTCTCGGACACCCGTTTTCCCTCCGAACCGAGGATACCGGCTGCACGCCTGAAGGCGGCGCCAACGCGGCGCTCAGAATCGTCTCCGACCCGGAAACGGTGGCCATTTTCGGGACCACCTGTTCCGGAGACGCCGCCAGCGCCTCGCGGGTCATGACCGATGCCGGACTGAGCATGATCTCCGGCAACAACAGCGCTCCGTTCCTGACATCCATCGGCGGGCAAAGAGCCCCGAAATGGCAGGCCGGCTATTTCCGGACGGCTCCCAACGAAGAGTTCTCCGGGCCGGCGGCCGCGCGGTACGCCTATGAAAAGCTCGGGATGCGCGAAGCGGCCGTGCTGAACGACGGCGACATCTACACCACGGGCTTGACCGACGGGTTCAAAAACGAATTCGAACGCCTGGGCGGCAGGATCGTCCTGAACACCTCCGTCAACAAGGCCGACACCGACATGGGGCCGGTGCTGACGGCCGTGCAGAACTCCGGAGCGAAGCTGTTGTTCTTCCCCCTCTTTCAGCCCGAGGGAAACCGCGTGCTCCTTCAGGCCAGGGCGACACCCGGCTTCAAGAACGTGGTCCTCATGAGCGACGGCTCCCTGATCGAGTCCTCGTTCATCGAGGCCATGGGGGCGAACGCCGTGGGCATGTATTTCGTGGGTCCCACCCCGCCGGCCCCGAGCCCGGCCCTTGACAGGATCGTTTCCGAGTACGTGGCGAAATTCAAGGAGAAACCGCCCACGATATACTACCTGAGCGCCTTCGACGCGGCCGACATCCTGTTGGACGCCATCGGCAAGGTGGCCGTGAAGGACCACGACGGGACCTTGCACATCGGACGCCAGGCCCTGCGCGACGCCCTGTATGCCACGAAAAACCGCGAGGGAGTCTCCGGCAAACTGTCCTGCAACAAATTCGGCGATTGTGCCCCCCCGGGTTTCGACGTGCTCCGACTTGACGATCCCGCGCTCGGCGTGGACGGCCTCAAAGCGAATGTGGTCTTTACCTACAAGCCCGGCAAGCCCGAGTAGGCGGCCCTTCGACGCTTTCTGGCGCGACCTGAGCATCACCCGCAAGTTCGGGTTCGCCGCGGTCCTGCTCATGGCCATGATCGTGCTCGTGGCCGGGGTCAACTTCGTCGTGCAGGACTCCATCCGGAAAGCGAGCGAAAGCATCCGCGGCAGCGACGAGATCCGCCATCTGGTCTACGAGATGGACGGGGGACTGGAGAAGGCCAGGCGGCTGCAACGGGACTTCCTGCTCCAGTACCCGGTGATAGGCTTCACCGCGGCCCATGAACTCTCCTTCAAGCCCGCCATGCAGGCCATCACCCGCGTGGTGTCGCTCAGCGAAAATCTGAACAAGTTGATCGAATCGTCCAGCGTCAGCACGGCCTTGAAACAGCACAACGTGGACATCACTCTCTATTTGTCCTCGGCGAAACGATTTTCGTCGACTTATCTGCACCTGGTGGACATGATCACCACCCTGGCCGCGCCCAAAACAGGGCTTCAGGACCGCCTCACCAGCGTCAGCTCGGAAATTGAGACCATCGCTGAGCGCACCGTACCGACAAAGCTCCAGTTTGTGCAGATGGACTCGTACTGGAAGGAATACCGTCTCACCCGTCAGCGCCCCACCATGCAGTCGTCTTTCAACAAAGCGTTCCAGCTGGAACAAACCGTCGGTGCTTCACTGGAATTCGATTCCGCCCAGAAGGATGCACTCAAGAAGCTCCTCCGCGAATACCAGGAGCTTGGAGATCGCATCCTGGACCTGGACGTGGCCATCCAGAGTTCGTTCAACGATTTCGCCCTGCAGTCCAAGACCGTGGACCCCATCTCGGAAGAACTGAAGGTCCTGGCCAAAGAGAGCGTGGACCAGGCCCAAGACCACATCCGCTCGGTGGAAACATGGGCGACGATCATGGACCTGGCCGTCGCCGCGGTGGGGCTCCTGTGCACTTTCGGCATCGGCGTGATGCTCAACGTCAGCGTCACGCGCAAGATAGTGAACCTCACTCGCCTGGCCGGCGCGTTGCGGGGCGGCAACCTGGATGTGAAGGCCTCCATCAGCAGCCACGACGAACTGGGCGAACTGGCCGTGACGTTCAACTCCATGGCCGCCAAGCTCAAGGACCTCATCGATTCCCTGGAGGAAAGGGTTCGCCTGCGCACCGAGGAATTGTCCTCGGCAAAGGAATCCCTGGAACTGGTGGTCAGCGACCTGGAACGGGCCAAGGCCGCCGCAGAGCAGGCGGCCAGGGTCAAAAGCGAATTCCTGGCCAACATGAGCCACGAAATCCGCACGCCCATGAACGCCATCCTCGGATTTTCAGGCCTGGCCCTGACCTGCGACGACGTGGGACGCTTGCAGGGGTACATCCGCAAGATAAACGATTCCGGGAAATCGCTGCTGGCCGTCATCAACGACGTGCTGGACTTCTCCAAGATCGAGGCCGGCAAGGTCGACCTCGAGTCCGTTTCCTTTTCGCTGGACGACGTGCTGGCCATCGTGGTGAACAACCTGGGAACCTGGGCCAACGACAAGGGGCTTGAGCTCGTTCTGCGCACGGACCCGGGCCTTCCCGATCAGTTCCTGGGTGACCCTTTCCGGCTGGAGCAGGTGCTTCTCAACCTCATGAACAACGCCATCAAGTTCAGCGACAAAGGCGACGTGACGATTTCCGTAGAGGAGCTCTCCCGGCGCGAGGGAAAGGCCGAGTTGCGCGTGAGCGTTCGGGACAACGGCATCGGGATACGCGAGGAGGATCTCCCCAGGCTCTTCACCGCCTTCACTCAGGCGGACGGCTCCATCACCAGGAAGTTCGGGGGAAGCGGGCTGGGGCTGACCATCTGCAAGCAACTGGTGGAGCTCATGGGCGGCCGGATTACCGTTACCTCGAGCCCGGGCGAAGGCAGCGTGTTCGCCTTCACCCTCCCCCTCGGCTGCCAGGAGAACGCCAAAATCAGGTCCCTGGCCACCACGGCCCTGGAAGGGTTGCCGGTGCTCGTGGTGGACGACAATCCCGCCTCCCTCGATTCGATCCGCTCAAAGCTTTCCGAGCTCTCCTGCCGGGTGCGGACGGTACCTTCCGTCGAGGAAGCCCTGGCCGTGCTGCGGGAGGCCCCGGGTACGTCCCCGGGTCAAGCCTCGCAGGAGGCCCCGATCGAGCTTGTGGTGGCCGATGCGCGCATGCCCGGCATGGACGGGTTCCAAGCGGCCATGACCGGCGCGGCGCGTTCCCGTTCCACCCCGCCCCCCCGGACGATCCTGCTGGCTCCGGGTGGCGGCGAACGTTCGAAAGGGTACTTGGCGCAGCCCGACAAGGTCGTGCTCGTCACCAAACCGCCCACGCGGTTCCAGCTCTTCGATGCGATCCTGGCGCTCTTCGGCAGGGACATCCTGGCCCGGAAAAGTCCCCCCGTGGCAAGACCCGCCGATCTGCCCGACCTGTCCCGGGTGCGCGGCGCGAAAGTCCTGATCGTGGAAGACAACTCGCTCAACCGGATCCTGGTCACGGAACTGCTCTCCCACGCCGGGATCGTGACCGAAACCGCCACCGACGGCGGCGAGGGGGTGGAGAAGGCTCTTTCCGGAGATTTCGCCTTGGCGCTCATGGACATCCAAATGCCCACCATGGACGGGTACGAGGCCACCCGCAGGATCCGCCGGCACTTGAATGCGGATGAGCTGCCCATCGTGGCCATGACGGCCAACGTAATGCCCGAGCACGTTGAGCGCTCTTTCGTTTCCGGCATGAACGCGCACATCGGCAAGCCCATAGATCCCGGCAAGCTGTTCCGCGAGCTTCTGCGCTGGATCAAGCCCGCGCCAACGCCGGTGCCCGCCCCCCCCTCGAAGGCCGGGACAACGGCCTCCGAGGGGGGGGCGGCCATCGGGGAACTGCCCGGCATGGACGTGGAGGACGGACTGGCCAGGGTGCGCGGCAACGTGGCGGTCTACCGCACCCTGCTCACGGGTTTCGAATCCCAACTGGAGCACGAGTGCTCCCGGCTTAAGGGCGCGGTCAGGAACGACCCGGAGCAAGCCCGCGACCAGGTCCACGCCCTCAAAGGCGTGGCCGGGAACGTCGGGGCCCTGGGAATCCACAAAGCGGCCGGTGCCTTGGAGCACGCCCTGGCGCAGGGGGCGCGGGACCGGTGGCCCGGCCTCCTCGACGATCTGGAGGCTTCCATCGGGCCGGTTTTGGCGGGCCTTAAGGGCCTGGCTCCGCCCCCTGGGGGGCAGGCCTCGGAATCCGGAAGCGGAAATGAGCTCCAGCCCGCGATATTCCAAAAAACCATGGGCGAGCTGGACGGCCTGCTCAAGGCGCGGGACATGAGCGCCCCTTCCAAGTTCGAAGAGTTCAGGCGCGCCTGCGCCGGACGCTATAAGCCGGGTCTGAGCGCCCTCGGAAGCTGCCTCGACACTCTCGACTTCGAGACGGCCCGGGAAGAACTCGAACGCATCCGGGCCGCGGCCTCAGCCGGTGGAGGCGTTTCGTGAACAGCGCAGCCAAGCCGAAAGTCCTGGTCGTCGACGACATGCCCATGAACATCAAAGTCCTAAGCGAGCTGCTCAGGCCGGACTACACGGTGATCTTCGCCACCGACGGGCAGACGGGCCTTCAACTGGCGGCTTCGCAGGCGCCCGACCTCGTGGTCCTGGACATATCGATGCCCGGGATGCGCGGCTACGAGGTCTGCCGCCTGCTCAAAGCCGATCCCGTCACGCAGCGCATCCCCGTGGTTTTCGTCACCGCCCTGGACGACGTGGAGGACGAGGTCAAGGGCCTGTCGCACGGCGCGGTGGACTACATCACCAAGCCCTTCAGTCCGGCCATCGTCGAGGCCCGGATAAGAAACCACATCGAGCTCAGCCGGGCCAAGAACCGGCTCGCCCACGCGTACGCCCTGCTGGACCTGAAGAACAAGGAACTCGACGAAAAGAACCGGGCCCTTGAGATCATGGCCAGGCAGGACCAGTTGACCAAGGTGAACAACCGCCGCAGCCTGGAGGAATCCCTTGAGGCCCAGCTGGCCCACGCCCGCCGCTACGGCGGATCCTTCGCCCTTTTGCTGATCGACCTGGATTTCTTCAAGGCCATCAACGACAACCACGGGCATCATATGGGCGACGCCGTGCTGGTGGGGATCGCGAATCTCCTGGCCGGCTTCGTTCGCGAGACGGACGTGGTCGGCCGTTGGGGCGGGGAAGAGTTCCTGATGGTGTGCCCGGAGACCGACGACCACGTGGCCCGCCAACTGGCCGAGAGACTCCGGGCCGCCATCGAAAACCGGTGTTTCAACCAGGTGGGCGTGGTCACCGCCAGTTTCGGAATCGCGTCCTTCCGGGCCGGCGACGACGCCAAGGCGCTGCTCCGGCGGGCGGACAAGGCCCTGTACCGCGCCAAGAAGAACGGGCGCAACACGGTGGAGAGCGCCTGAACCTTCACCCTCAAACGGGCTACACCCGATCGCGCAGCACCTTGAGCACCTCCACGTGTGCCGCCTGCCAGGCCGGGTAGGCCCCGGCGGCAAGGCCCAGCAGGGCCGACCCGGCCAGGGCCTGCGCGATGAGCCAGCCGTCGTAGACGTAGGGGAATTCGCCCACCCTGTACACCACCGTGAGGATCGCCAGGGCGGCCAACACACCGGCCGCGCCCCCGGCCACGCTCATCACGCCCGCCTCCAGCAGAAACTGGCTGACGATGTCCCGCCTGCGCGCGCCCATGGCCCGACGCACGCCGATCTCCAGCCTCCTGGCCCGAACCAGGAGGATCATCATGGACAGGATGCCCAGCCCTCCCACCGCGAAGGACAGAGTGGAGCTGATGAGCCCGAGCACCGAAACCAGGTCCAGGGCCTGCTGCTTGAGCTTCTGGGTGTCCTCGGCGGTGAGCACGGAGAAGTCTTCGAGCTTGCCGCCCACGATGTTGTGCCGCGCGCGCATGAAGGAGACGGCCTGGGCCTTGGTGCGCTTGAAATCCGCTCCGTCGGTCATCTGGAGGAACACCCCGCCCACCCAGGTCTGGTTAGCCATGCGCCGCATGTAGGTGGAGAGCGGCACGAACACCTGCTCGTCCTGGTCCGTGCCGGAAACGTCCGCGCCCTTCTCCTCCATCACCCCCAGCACCACCAGCGCGGCCCTTTCTTCCATGTACACCACCTGGCCCACGGCCTTGGCCGGGTCCCCGAAGAGTCTCTGGGCGATCTTGGGCCCGAGCACGATCACCTTGGCCCGTGCGCGCTCCTCGTCCGGGGAGAAGAAGCGCCCCAGCGCCGGCTGGAAGTTGCGCATGCTCGGATAGTTGGGAGGCACGGCCAGCAGTTGGGCCTTCACGGTGGTGTTTCCGGCCCGGATGGGCATGATCCGGCTCATCATGGGCGCGATCTGGACCACCCCGGCGATGGAGTCGGCCAGGGCCTTGCAGTCTTCCAACTGCAAGGTGTTGGCCGGTCCCATCTGGGCCTGATCGCCCTGGGAGAGGTGGGTCGGGCGGGCCAACACGGCCACCAGGTTGGGGCCGAACTTCTCTACTTCGATCTCGGCCTGGCGCTCCATGGCCTCGGCCACATGGCGCACCGTGGTCAGGGCCAGAGCCCCCAGGAACACGCCCAGCATGGCCAGCGCCGTGCGCAGCTTGTGGGTGGCCAGGGCCTGGAGGGCTATCTTGAGGCTTAAGAGCATGTCCGCTTTCCCTCACACCGGGCTATCCATCCGTCCCTTCCCTCGACTCTTTCCTCGGCTTCTTCCCCGGCTCTTTCCCCGGCGTTTCCTGGAACGGCTTGACCGGCCAGGGGAAGATCTCCTCGGCCCTCTTCAGGGCGTAGGCCTCCACGTCCGCGTGCCACAGCTTGAAGGCCTGGGCCAGACCCTCCCCCAGGGGGGTGAGCACGAAACCCTTTTGCCCGGGGGACTTCGCCACCAGGGGCTCCCCGGCCATGGCCTCGCTGGCCTTGAGCCGCCCCCAGGCCGCCCGGTAGGACATGCCCATGGCCTTGGCCGCCCGGTTGAGCGATCCGGACTCCCGGATGCGCAGCAACAGCTCCGCCCGGCCCAGTCCCAGGAGCATCCCTCCCGGGGTTTCCAACCACAGGTGCAGTCGAAGAGTGGGGTTGACCCTGTCCATGCCGATTTTGCATCCTCCCGGGTTCGCGAAAACTTCTGTTAAATTTACCATACCGCCAAAGCCCGCACAATCCCCGTTGACCCGGAGCCCGGCCTTACGTACCCCTGAGGCCGCAATGATCCCGCAGCATTCCGCTCCGTACCGCTCCATCTGGCGGCTCACCTGGCCGCAGATCCTGATGATGGTCTTCCAGTTCTTCATCGGCGCGGCCGACGTGTACGTGTGCGGCCTCATCGGCCGGGACGCCCAGGCGGCCATGGGGCTGGTGGCCCAGGCCCTGTTCTTCTTTTTGGCCGTGGCCATCGCGGTGGCCAACGGCTCGGTCGCGGCCCTGAGCCAGTCCCTGGGCGCGGGCAAGAACTTGAGGGCCGCCCGGTTCGGCGGGCTGTGCCTGATCCTGGGCCTTGTCTTCTCCTCGCTGATCTTGGCCGGCGGCCTGGCCGGGAAGAACCTGTTCCTGTCGCTGCTGAACGTGCCGCCCGAGGTCATGGGACCGGCCCGGGGCATTCTGGGGCTTTTTCTGGCCATCCTGCCCATCAACTACCTGTTCGTGATCACCAACGCGGTGCTGCGTTCCCACAAGCGGGTGATGGCCCCGCTGGCGGCCGTGTGCCTGACCTGCCTGGTCAACGCCTGGCTCGATTTCGGGCTGGGGCTCGGCTGGTGGGGCCTGCCGGACATGGGCTACATGGGCGTGGCCTGGTCCACGTTCTGGTCCATCACCGGGGGCCTGGGCCTGAACCTGGCCCTGCTGGCCAGGGCGGGGCTCCTGACCCGGTCCATGATCCCGGGCTGGCGCTGGTCCAGGGTGGCCTGGCGCTACGTGTTCCGGGTGGCCTGGCCGGCGGGGCTCATGCAGGTCATCTGGCACACGGGCTACCTGGTGCTCCTGGCCATCTTGGGCGGGCTGCCCGTCGGCCCGGTGGTGGGCCTGGCCGCTTTCGCTGGCGGCTCGCGCGTGGAGTCGGGGGTGTTCCTGCCGGCCTTCGCCTTCAACCTGTCCGCGTCCGTGCTGGTGGGGCACGCCCTGGGCTCGGGCGACCCGGCCGAGGCCAGGCGCATGGGCTACCGGGTGTGGGGGCTGGGGGTGGTCACCATGAGCATTCTGGCGGCGGCGGTCTGGCCCTTCCTTGACCGGGTGTCCTTCCTCTTCACCACCGACCCGGCCGTGGCCGCTGAGACCGGGAGCTACCTGCGCTACAACCTGGCGGCCATACCCTTCACCTGCACCTCCATGATCCTCGCCGGGGCTTTGACCGGGGCCGGGGCCACGGTGTACAATTTGATGGTGTTCGGGGTGTCCATCTGGCTGGTGCGCCTGCCCGTGGCCTGGTGGCTGGGCTGGAAGGCCTGGGGCACGGCGGAGGGGGTGTGGCTGTCCATGCTGGTCTCCCAGATCGTGCAGGCCACGGCCCTGCTCGGCGTGTATCATTTCAAGGACTGGACCAGATTTTCCATGATCAAACCCAGGAATTCACGTGAATAGAGACTACACCCCGCTCTGCCTGAAGGACAAAGACGAGTACCTGTCCATGCTCGCCGCCTGCCCGACGAGGGTCTCCGACTACTCCTTCGCCAACCTCTGGGGCTGGTGCGAGGAATACGGGCTGGAGTGGTCCTTCGGCAACTCCCACGCCTGGATCCGCCAGACCCTCCCCCAGCCCGTGTACTGGGCGCCCGTGGGCCCCTGGGACAGGGTGGACTGGAGCCGCTGCCCCACCCTGACCCAGGGCGGCACCTTCATCCGGGTGCCGGAGCGCCTGGCGGCCATCTGGTCGGCGGCCCTGCCCGGCCGGGTGGAGGTCATCGAGACCAGGGAGCACTGGGACTACGTGTACTCCATCGAGGAACTGACGAAACTCTCCGGCAACCGCTTCCACAAGAAGAAGAACCTGCTGTCCCAGTTCGTCAAGACCTATGACTTCGACTTCCGCCCCCTCACGGCCGACTGCATCGAGGAGGTGCTCGAAATGCAGATGGAGTGGAGCATGTGGCGCGAGGCCGAGGGCGACGCCACCTTGAGGGCCGAGAACCGGGCCATCTCCCGGGTGGTGAAGGACTGGGACCGCCTGTCGAACCTCCTGGGCGGGGCCATCCGGATAGACGGGCGCGTGATCGCCTACACCGTGGCCGAGGCCCTGGACGACTCCATGCTGGTCATCCACTTCGAGAAGGGCCACACCGGCTTCAAGGGCGTGTACCAGGCCATCAACCAGATGTTCCTCACCAGCCAGGGCCAGGGCCACCAGTTCGTGAACCGCGAACAGGACCTGGGCGACGAGGGCCTGCGCAAGGCCAAAATGAGCTACAACCCAGTCGATTTCTTGAAGAAATGCACCGTGAACATAAAGAGCTGATGGTTTTCCTAGCCAAGCGAGCCCCCATGGGGGTATACGCGCCGCACTTTCATCCGACGAGGAGGACTACGTGGTGAAGCATATAGCCAGAATACTTCTCCTGGCCTTTGCCCTGAACATGCTGGCCGCCTGCGCCGACGACGGCACCATCCGCAAACGCGACGTGGGCATGGTTGGCGGCGCGGTGGGCGGGGCCATCGCCGGCAACGCCATCGGCGGCAGCGATCCCACGGCCCGGGTGCTGGGCATCGTCGCCGGCGGGCTGGTCGGCGCGGCCGTGGGCGGCTATCTGGGCAGCCTCTGGGACGACTACGACCGCAAGCAGGCCTCCGCCTGCCTGGAGAGCACCCCGGACAACAAGCCCGCCACCTGGAAAAACCCCAACACCAACTCGGAGTCCACCGTCACCCCGGTGAACACTTACTACCAGGCCGACAACACCCCCTGCCGCGAGTTCACCCAGACCATCACCATCGACGGCAAGCCGGAAACCGGCCGGGGCACCGCCTGCCGCCAGCCCGACGGCACCTGGCGCATGACCGGCCAATAACAGTCCGCATACGGCTACGAATCGCAACGAGAGCGCGCCCGCCCGGAAATTCCGGGCGGGCGTTTTTGGTTCTTCGCGGGGTTCCGGGAAGGAAGTAAGGGGGGGCTGCTCACGAAATGGAAGAAATCGTACGGCAAACTCTCGGCACCGCCCCGGGCTCCAGGGCGAACATCGGGGCACGGTCCATACCTGTTTAAAGATTGCGGGACGAGGATGCCGGACGGTTCTTCATCCAACAAGCGCACGAATAACCTTCGCCGGGACACCCGCGACAAGGGTATTCGGGGGAACGTCCCGGGTGACTACAGAGCCTGCGGCCACAACTGAGTTTTCACCCACCGTGACCCCGCCGATGATCGTTGCACCGGCTGCGATCCAAACGTTTCTCCCGATCACGACAGGCTTTCCGATGGTGGAGGCGCGCCGTTTTGAAGGTTCGAGAGGATGGCCCGACGTAATGATGCTCACGTTCGGCCCGATCATCACATCGTCCGCGATGTCGAGACCACCAAGGTCATAGAAAGTGCAGTTCTGATTTACGAAGACATTATGTCCGACTCGGATTTCGTCCCCCCCCGCAGTATAAAATGGCGGGATCAGTAAAAAACTCTCGTCTACCTTTTGACCGGTGAGTTCGCTGAACAAGGCCCGAATTTCGTCTGCATCATTGAACGTCAAACGGTTGAGAACGGCGGTGATCGCCATCGCTCGTTTGACGTTTGCCAACATGGCCGCTGATTCCGGCGTTCTCCTGTGGATTATCTTGGTGCGACCGTCATGCAGCATCCCGTACTCCCGTTGTATTGCGATCCAGCGTATGCTTTTGCGCTGGATGCTTAGACTGGAATTCGTCGTTCGTTACCACAACGCGGGCGGATACGATCCACTCCGTGCTGGCATTCACAATGATCGCGTTTTCAATCGACTTAATTGCCACATTTCCGGTCGCCCGGCGCCTTACTTCTTGGCCGGCCCGGCCTGGCCCGAGACCGACCCCTGCTTCCCGGTCAGGTGGTTCATGGCGTACCCGTCCTGGTAGACCACGCCGGTGGCGGTATCCAGGACGAATTCCAGTTCGCCGTCCCTGGTGTAGGTGTACCGGCCCACTTCGCGGCCCTGCAGATACGCCCAGACGAAAACGGCGAGCAAGATGACGATCGCCGCCTTGAAAAGCATGTCCACCGTGTTGTTCATGACGCCCTCCAGGTGCTACCTGTTGCTCCAACAGTTTATTCCAGTCCCTTCAAAAAACCCGCGGGTTTGGCCGGGAAAAAGCCAAGCCCGCCACAAACGCCGGACGGCGTTTGTGGCTGTTGCCCGGACCCTCAAGGGATGACCCGGCCGAAGCCCGGCGTCAAGCCCGGATGAAACGGCTTTACTCTTTCTTGAATTTGGGACAGAAACCGTACAGAATATGTACAGAGAAACGGAGGAGGCTATGTCCATTTTCAAACAGGATCGCGAATGCAAGCGTATGATTTTCAACATCGACGCCGACCTCGCCGAGCGGCTGGAGCGGATCAAGGACCAGGCGAAAAGTTTCGAGAAACGCCTGGACGTGGACACCACCGTCAACAAGGCTCTCGATAAGTTTGTTAAGAAGGCCGAGAAAAAGCTTGAGGAAATGAGGCACGAAGCCAAGGACAGGAAGCCGAAGCTTCCGCACGGAGCCTTGAGCGCCGGATCGCCCTTAACGGGAGATTCGGACGAATCGGCTCCCGGCGACGGAGCAGACGCGCCCCGCGACGACACCCCCGACCCCGCCGCCTAAGCGGCGGGCCACATAAGGAGACACCCGATGAGCAAGTCCAGCATTTCCCTGCACGGCTCCATGGATACCGCGTCCCTGGCCAAGCTTCTGGAGGACGTGGCCGGAAGCGTCAAGGCGGGCACGGTCTGCCTGCAGAAGGGCGGCGAATTCGTCACCCTGAAGCCCGCCGGAATCATGGATTTCAAGGTGGAGGCCGAGATCAAGAAGGGCAAGCAGAAGTTCGAGATTTCCGTGAAGTGGGAAGCCCCTCAGGAAATCGCCGCCCCCGGGGACATCCGCATTTCCTCCGAGGAGCCGGAAGTCCCCTGCCCGGCCGAGGAAGAGGCCGCCCCCGGGGAGACGGCGCCGGCCGGCGAAGCCGCCGGGGAAGTGCTTGGCGTGGAGACCTGCGCGGAGCCGTGCGCGCAGAAGAAGGGCAAGAAGAAGGGCAAGGCCCAGGACGCGCAGCAGTTCGCGGTCGGCTCCGTCGAGCCGCAGTAGCCTTGGCCTCGGGGATCGCCCCGGAATCGAAAGGAGGGCATGGACCCTCCTTTCTTTTTTCCTCGAACGCGAACGCCTGGTCCGGCCTCAGCCCATCCCCAGCTCTTGTTCGCGCCCCTTGCGCTCGCCGACCATCTTTTCCAGGCCGAACTTCTTGATGCGGTAGCCCATCTGGCGAAGGGTCAGCCCGAGTTCCCGGGCGGCGCGCGACTGCACCCAGTTGTGGCGCTCCAGGGCGGCCACCACCTCGCGCTTCTCCATGTCCTTCAGGCTGCCCTGCCCGTCCAGGGGAGCCTGGGCCACGGGCTTGCCCATGGAGAAGAAGTACGGCGGGATGTCCCCTATGTCGATGCGCTCGTCCTCCACCATGATGGACAGGCGCTCCACCAGGTTTTCCATCTCGCGGACGTTGCCCGGCCAATCGTACTTCACTAAGGCGTCCAGGGCTCTGGGGGAGAAGGACAGCCTGCGGCCGTACTCGCGCGAAAGCTTGTCCAGGAAATGGTTGAGCAAGGCCGGAATGTCCTCGCGCCGCTCCCGCAGCGAAGGCACCAGGATGGGGAAGACGTTCAGGCGGTAGAAGAGGTCCTCCCGGAATTCGCCCAGGGACACGGCCTCGCCCAGGTCGCGGTTGGTGGCCGCGATGATGCGCACGTCCACCTTGCGGGTCTTGGAGCCGCCCAGGCGCTCGAATTCGCGTTCCTGTAAAAAACGCAGCAGCTTGGCCTGGATTCCCGAGGACAGCTCACCGATCTCGTCCAGGAAGATGGTGCCCTTGTCCGCCTCCTCGAACCGCCCGGGCTTGGGGGCGACGGCCCCGGTGAAGGCCCCCTTCTCGAACCCGAACAGCTCCGACTCCAGGAGGTTTTCCGGGATGGCCGCGCAGTTGACCTTGATGAAGGGATACTTGGCCCGGTCGGAGAGTTCGTGGATCATGCGCGCGGTGAGGGTCTTGCCCGTTCCTGACTCCCCCAGGAGCAGCACCGTGGCCCGGGTGGGGGACACCTTCTCGATCATCTGGTGCACCCGGACCATGGGCTGGCTCTGGCCCACGATGAAGAAGCGGTGGTAGGTCTTGGAGAGCTTCACCCGAAGGGACATGTTCTCGCGACGCAGGATCTCCTCGCGGGCGCGCACCAGGCGGCCCAGCTGCACGAACTGGCTGATGAGGGCGGTGACGATGGACAGGAAGCGCACGTCCTCCTCGAAGTGCACGTCGTCCCCGAAAATGCGGTCCACGGTGAGCACGCCCACGGTCTGGCCCTTGAGCACGATGGGCACGCCCAGAAACGAAATCCGGCCGCGCTCGAGGCGCCTGGACTGGGTGCGGTCCAAAAACAGGGGCTCCTTGGCGATGTCCGGGACCACAAAGGGCTTGCCGGCCAGGAAGACGCGCCCGGTGACCCCCTCGTCCAGCTTGTACACCCCCCGCTTCTTCTCCTCGGCCGTCAGGCCGTGGGAGGCCCGGATGGTGAGCAAGCTGGTTTCCTCGTCGAGCAGGGTGACCGTGGCCCGCTTCATCTCCAGGGTCTCGGAGAGGATGCGCAGGATGTCCCCCAGGGCCTGGTCCAGGTCCAGGGCCTGGCCGATGATTTGCGCAATTTCGTAAAGGACTTTGAGTTCGAGCTGACTGACGTTGTTCATATCCGTTCCGGGCGTGCGGCTGCTGCGGTTTCGGGTGCCTTCCCCTTGATGTTGCCTAATACTAACTACAAAATTGTACACTGACAATCCCGACGGGCTGAATATATTCACTTACCGTGATTTTTTACGCCCTGAAAAACAGAAGAGCCCCGCCGGCCTGCCGACGGGGCTCTAAGGTAAATTAACAAAATCGTCAATCAGGCGCTACGCTTGAACCCGCCCAGATGGTAGTCCAGGAACCTGGCCAGGCCCTCCTTGCCCAGGTAGCGCTCCAGCTGCTTGCGGTCGGTCTCCATGAGGTCCACCACGATGAGCCCGTCCATGGCCTCGTTGAACCGATGGTCCACGTTGAAGGCCAGGAGCTGGCCGCCGAGCTTCAGGTACTGGCGCAGGAGCACCGGGATGCCTTTCTGGTCGGCCTCCACGGCGCTCACCAGTTCGGAAAGCCGCTCCACGTCCGCCACCAGGGTCTTGGCGGCCCGCTTGAGCCAGGATTCGCCCTTCAGCGGGCTGCGCGGCTTCACCAGCCTGGAGAGGCTTTGGCTCTCCCCCCGGGACTCGAAATACCCGGCGATGAGCTGGCGCGAGGCGGGCTTGTACTCGTTGGTGATGCTCACCGGGCCGAACAGCTTGCGGTATTTGGGCTCGCGGGCCACCACGGTGCCGATGCCCCGCCACAACAGGAGCAAGGCGTTGTAGCTCTTCTGGTACTCGGGGCGGACGAAGGAGCGGCCCATCTCCAGGGCGGGGCCGAGCTTGTGCAGGAAGCCGGGCTTGAGCTTGAACAGGGTGGTCACGTACAGGCCGGCCGGGCCGCGTTCGGCCAGGATGTTGTCGGAGCGGCCCAGGCGGTAGGCCCCCACCACTTCCAGCTTTTTGGCGTTCCAGATGAACACGTGGGAGTAGTGTCTGTCGAAGCCGTCCAGGTCGCAGGACTTGCCCGTGCCCTCGCCCACCTTGCGGAAGGTGAGTTCGCGCAGCCGGCCGATCTCCCTCAAGATCAGGGGGATCTCGCCGGATCTGGCCTCGTGCACCTGGTACTCGCCGCTGGCGAGCAGCAGGCTCCCCTGCGCAAGCCTGGACACTTCCAGGGCCATGAGCCCCGGGTCCTGCGGCTGGATCAGTGAATCCTGGCGGCCGATGGAGCCCACCGGGAAGCGCTTGAGGATGCGCCGGACCTTCCCGGCGTGGCCGCCCAGGACCTCGCTGCGCAGGCACAGGTAGTCGGCGGCCTGCCTGTCGTTCATGCCCTCGATCACCTGGGCCGGAATGGGCTGGCCGATGCGGACCTGGACGGTCTTGCGGGCCTTGTTCACGAACTCCCGGCCAAGGAGCATGGTGCGCAGCCTGGGGTGGAGCAGGCCGGCCAAGTGGAACATGGGGCCGTTGGCCCCGGAGAAGTGCACCGGCACCACCGTGGCCCCGCAGGCCTTGATGATGCGGGCGATGGACGGGCTCCATTCGGTCTCCACCACCCGGCGCTCGCTCATCTTGAAATGGGCCACCTCACCCGCCGGGAACACCCCCAGGCAGCCCCCCTCGCGCAGCCAGCCCACGCTCTCGCGCAGCGGGGCGATGTTGCGCTTGAGCGCGGTGTCCGACCCGAAGGGGTCCACCAGGATGAACATGTCCCGCATCTCCTCGATGCGCCCGAGCAGGAAGTTGGCCATGATCTTCACGTCCGGGCGCACTCCGAAGAGCATGTCCGCCAGGAGCAGGCCCTCCACCGCGCCGAAGGGATGGTTGGCCACCACCACCAGCGGGCCTTCCTTGGGGATGCGGGCCATCTCCTCGGGGGTGACGGAGCACTTGAACCCGAAGGCCCCGATCATGGCCCTCAGGAACTCCAGGCCCGTGGCCCCCCGGGGGATGGCCTGGTAGCTCCTGGATATCCTGTCCAGGGCCAGGACCTTGCCCAACGGCTTGCCCACTACTTGCAGCACCGTGCGGGCCAGGGGATTGCGGATCTTGTCGTTCAGGGAGAAAATTTCAGCCCGTCGGGCCGGAAGAGAGTGATCCATGCTTGCCTCCCGTTATCTACTGGAGAACGTTCGTGCTTCTTACCTCTACCGTGTTGCGGATTGGTGAAGGTCAGGTGAACCTTGCCGCCACATGGGCAATCCCTCCGGTTGCCCGTTGACTCCGGCGCGGCGCCCGCTCTACGGGAAAGGGACGCCGCGGATGGCGAAGGCCGCGATGACAACACTTACTCATAGAGGAGGCTCATGATGTCAAGACCCGTCAATTTCTATCCCGGCCCGGGAGCCCTTCCCCTGCCCGTCCTCGAACGCGTCCGGGAAGAGCTTCTCGATTACGAGGATACGGGCCTTTGCGTCATGGAACTCAGCCACCGGTCTCCCCATATCATCCGCCTGATCGACGACACCGTGGCCAGGATCAAGCGCCTGCTCGGCGTGGGCGAGGATTTTGACGTGCTCCTCCTCCAGGGCGGGGCCTCGCTCCAGTTCTGCATGATCCCCATGAACCTGTCCGCCCCCGGGCAGAAGGTGGCCTATGTCGACACCGGGTACTGGGCCACCAAGGCCATGGAAGAGGCCGGGAAAATGCACCGGGAGGTCCAGGTCGTGGCTTCCTCGCGCGAAGAGAACTACACCTTCATCCCCAGGCTGGACGAGGTGGAAGTCGACGCGAAATATCTGCACATCTGCTCCAACAACACCATCTACGGCACGGCCTGGGACAGGTATCCGCGCGTCAACGTGCCCCTGGCCGTGGACATGAGCTCGGACATCATGAGCCGGGTCGTCGACTGCAACACGGTGGACCTGGCCTATGCCCACGCCCAGAAGACCCTCGGCCCAGCCGGGGTGACGGTGGTCCTGCTCAAACGCGGCCTGTACGACCGCATGGAGACGGACATCCCGAACATCCTGAGCTACGCCATGCACGCCAAGCACAATTCAAACTACCACACTCCCCCGTGTTTCGCCATCTACGTCATGAACCGCGTCCTGCAGTGGATAGAGAACGACATCGGCGGGCTGGCCGCGCTCGAGAAAATCAACGCGGAAAAAGCCTCCCTGCTGTACGAGTGCATCGACGCCTCGAAGCTCTTTTCCGCCCCCGCGCAGGCCGGGTCGCGGTCCAGAATGAACGTGGTCTTCACCGTCGACCGCAAGGACCTGGAGGAGGACTTCATCGGCTCAGCTGAGCGCGCCGGCATCGTCGGCCTGCGCGGCCACAGGCGCGTCGGGGGATGCCGGGCCAGCATCTACAACGCCGTGTCCCTTGAGGATGTGGAAACGCTGGTGGGCTTCATGCGCGCCTACGAAAAGCGCCACTCGTCCTGATCCACGGCAACGGTCTTGACGGATCTCGAAGACACTCCGGAAGCGCCGGATATGGCCGCCGAGGGCGGCCCCGGGCATCTTCTCTGGGAAGCCATGCTGCAGAGCGTCGAGGAACGGCTGGCCAAGGACCCGAGCGCGGTCGGGCCCGCCTTCAGGCGGGCGCAGCTCCTGTGGAATCTGGGCCGCACCGACGAGGCCAGGCTGGCCTATGCGCGCGTCCTGGCCCTTTCCCCCGCTCATTTCCAGGCCATCATCAACCTGGGGGCCCTGCTCCAGGCCACCGGGTCACGAAAGGACGCGCGCACGTGTTTCGCCGAAGCCGCGGCGCGCCACCCGGACAAGCCCGCGGGCCACGTCAACCTGGCCAATCTGCTCCTGGAGGACGGGGAGCTGTCCCTGGCCCGGGAGCATTACCAAAAAGCCCTGCGCCTGGACCCCGACCTGGCCGAAGCCCACCAGGGACTGGCGGCCCTTTGCGAGAGACTGGGCGAGACGGTCCTGGCCGCGGCCCACCGCCGCCTGGGGTATCGGAACCGGGCCGTGACCGCCCTGCCCTACCGGGGCCGGGGGGAGCCGGTCCGGGTCCTCCTCTTGCTCTCGGCCACCAGGGGCAACGTGCAGCTGGAAAAATTCCTCGACGACCGCATCTATCAGGTCACGATACTGTTCATGGAGTTTTACGACCCGGTTAAGCCCCTGCCCCCGCACCAGTTGATCGTCAACGCCGTGGGCAACGCCGAGCTGTGCCGGCAAGCCCTTGAAGCCGCGGCCGCGCTGGCTTCTTCGTCGTCCGCTCCGGTGGTCAACCAGCCCGCGGCGGTGCTTGGGACCGGGCGGGTCCAGGTGGCCGAGCGCTTGCGGCACGTTGCGGGCCTGGTCTGCCCCCGCATGGAGAACCTGCCGCGTTCGTTGCTTGCGGCTCCGGACGCCCCCGGTCTTCTCGCGGCGCACGGTTTCACGCCCCCGTTCCTGCTGCGGACACCCGGCTTCAACAACGGACGCTATTTCGTGAAGGTCGACGACTGCCGCGATCTGGGCCCGGCCCTTGAATCCCTGCCCGGTAGTGAGCTGACCGCCATCGAGTACCTGGACTCCCGGGCTCCCGACGGCACGATCCGCAAATACCGGGTGATGTTCGTGGGCGGGCAGATCTACCCCTTGCACCTGGCCGTCTCCCACACCTGGAAAATCCATTATTACACCGCAGAAATGGCCGACGACCCGGAACACCGCGCCCAAGAGGCGGCGTTTCTCCGGGACATGCCGGGCGTCATCGGCCCGGCGGCCGTGAAGGCCCTGGAAGGCGTGCGCGACGCGCTTGACCTGGATTACGGCGGCGCGGACTTCAGCCTGGGGAAACATGGCGAGGTACTGCTGTTCGAGGCCAACGCCACCATGACCGTAAGCCCGCCTGGGCTCGGCCAGCTCTGGGACTACCGCCGGGCGGCCATCGATCGGGTGATGCAGGCCGTGGGCGCGATGATCGCCCGCAAGGCCGGGTCCGGGGGATAGAATGCCCCTCGCCAATGATCGTATTGCCAGCCGGATGCCCCCGCCCGGCAGCGGCCTTTCCCGCCCATGCTCCCCCGTATCCCCGCCCGGTCCCGGGGGCAAGGGGGCCTGGGGTCCTTGCACCCACCGGACCGAAGGCATCCGGCGCGCGCCGGACGAACCAAGGAGCATTCCCATGCGAACGATCACCGTCCTTTGGCTGTTTGTGCTGCTCTCTCTCGGCGCCGTCGCCCCGGCTTCCGCCGGCGGCGGGGAACATGCGGGCGGCATCGTCTACGGCAAGGACCATGCATTCAACGTGCAAGCCCCCCAGGGCTGGGTCCTGGACAACCAGAGCGGCGTGGCCCAGGGCCTGCACGCGGTGTTCTATCCCAAAGGCTCGTCGTGGGAGGGTTCTCCGGTGATCATGTACGCCCAGGTGGTCGGGAAACGGGATGCCGGCAGCGACACCCTGGAGAAGGTGATCCGCAACGACATTTCCTACTTCAGGGAACGGTCGAAGAATCTGAACGTGACGGACGCCGGCCAACTGCCCACGGCGGAAGACGGGAAGACTGCCGCCGTGCGGTATTTCACCGGGGACGCCTACAACAACCATGAGGCCATCGCCTACAACGACGGAACCACTGTCGTGGTTCTGCTCATCCTTTCGTCCAAGACGCAAAAGGGATTCGAGGAAAGCCTGCCCGCGTTCAGAGAACTGGTGAAGTCCTACAGGTTCATCACGGACAAGGTGGACATCGAGAAGTAGGACCCGTGGTGCGTCCCGGAAGTCCGTTCACATGAAAAAGTGCTGGCGAGGGATCAGTACAGCGTGTGGTACTGCTTCTTGATGAGATCCTGGTAGCGCTGCTGGGCCGTGTTGCACTCGGCCACCTTGGCGTCCACGCGCCCCTTGGTCTCCACGATCCGCACGTCGACCGGGCGGCCGACGTAGTTCCTGTTCCAGTCCTGGATCATCTCCTTGGCCTTGGCGCAGTCGTCGTTGACGGCGTGGATCAGGTCGTCGGTTTCCTTGGCCTGGCGGGCGCTGGTGAAGACCAGGCCCTGGTAGTAGTATTGGAAGTTCGGCTGGTCGGCGTCGACCACGAAACCGCCGGTGGTTTCCACGGCCACGTGGACGTTCGGGGCCAGGGTCACCACCACCCAGGCGTGGTTGAAGGTCTCCATGAGCTTGGCCGGGTCCATGCCGGCCGTGTCCACGGTGACGTTGCCGGCCACCACTTGGGAAGTGAATTTGCGGGTCGTGAGGATGTTTTCCATCTCCAGGGCCATGTCCACGCACACGAAATAATCGGCCTTGGAGTAGGTATGGGTCCGCCTGTACTCCTCGGCGATCTTCTTCAGCTCGACGAACCCCGGCATGTCGCGGGCGGCGGTCAGTTCGGCCAGGATGGCCTCCTTGCGGCCGGCGCTTTCGGAAACGGCCGGGCGGGGGGCGTCCTCCAGGGTCTTGACGTTTAGACCCTGGTCCGGGGTCTTGCGGTCGGTCATGTGGACCACGCCGCGCTCGTCCACCCAGGTGTACACGGCGGCGAAGGCCGGCCGGCCAACGGAGCAAGAGAGCGCCAAAAGCGCCGCCAAGGCCAGGGACAAGGCCCTGGCCGGGCCGGGAGCAAGAGTCCGGGCCTTGGCCGGGTCCCGCGGCGTCGGGCTCTGCGCCGCCAGGCCCCCGGGCCGGACCTGGACCGTCCCACGAGCCCGCGCCCGGGCCTGCCCCCGCTCCCGAACCCGGAGCGGAGGCCGTCCCGGACCAGGGATGCGGCCCGGTGCCCGAATATCTCCGGAACCCAAGCGTTTCGCCTACTGCGTGGTGCTCGAGCCGGTGGTCGTCCCAGTGGATGAGCTGCTGGTGCCGGTCGAACTGGTCGACGAGGAACTGGAGGTGCCGCCGACGACCACGGAGTTCACGTTTCCGGTGGTGACGGCCATCGGCCCCCGGGCCAGGATGGTCTGCTGGTAGGAGGTGAGCACGTCGCCCGCCTTCAAGGCATTCTCCGCATTATCATAGGCGGCGGCGACTTCCACCTGGGTGCTGTAGTTCATGTAGGCCTGGATGCCGTTGTAGGCGGCCTGCTGTTGCGGGGTCATGGATTCGTAGCCGAGCAGTTCCAGGCCGGTGTACGGGAGGGTGGACGAAGTCTGGGCGTTGGCGGCCCCGGCCGGCACAAGCGTGGCCAGTCCCAGAAGACAAATGACAACAAGCGTTATCCTGGTCATGACTCGATCCTCCATGTTTGGCTCCCTCTTGCAGGAAGTTTTGCTTCGTCTTAACAGGAAAACTGGAATTGGCAAGTATTCTCGCGGTTTCTCTGAAAGTCGTAGAGCCCGTCACCGGAAGCGAGGCCCGCCCGCAAACGCCCCCCCCACAAGGCGTCCCGGGCTTCCCGGATTTCCCGGACACCCTGGTCCTTTCGGCAATTGCCCGAATTACTTTAGCAGAGCGGGTAACGGCGTGGCCGAGGGAGTTCCCCCCCGTTCTCGGCATGAAAAAACGAAGCCCCGGGAAATTGTGGTCAGTAGTGCAAATTTTGGGAGCTGGTCACTGGTGCCGACCCCTTTCATCCCAATTTTTCCATAGGCGTCATCCGGGAATTGCGGTAGAGCATGCTATCCGTTCATGCTGGTCCGGCCCAGCGGCAACGGCTTCCAATGCGGACGGAATGTGCCGGACCTCACGCGCCCGGGGCATCTCCAAGGGGAACGTCGTCCATGCAATCCACCACGAAGCAGCCCTCCGACACAGGCCACATCCTGCTCGTCGACGACGAACCCGACAACATCGAGTTGATGGAGATTCTCCTTGGCGGCGCGGGCTATCGACTGCGGTCCGCCCCGGGCGGGGAGGAAGCCCTGCGCAGCGTGGCGGAGGATCCACCGGCCTTGATCCTTCTGGACATTCTGATGCCCGGGGTGAACGGATTCGAAGTCTGCCGCCGCCTCAAGACCGACGAGGCCACGCGCGACATTCCGGTCATCTTCCTGAGCGTCCTCATGGAGTCCGCCGACAAGATCAAGGGATTCGAACTGGGGGCCGTGGATTATCTGACCAAGCCCATCCAGAAGCAGGAGGCCCTGGCCCGCATCAGAACCCACCTGGCTCTTGCCCAGGCCACGAAACAGTTGCGCTGGCAGAACCTGGAGTTGAACCGGGAGATCGCCGAACGCCAACAGGCCCAGGAGGACTTGCAGCGGCACAAGGACCATCTCGAGGAAGTCGTGGCCGAGCGCACCCGGGAACTGGCCAAGGCGAACGAGAAGTACCAGGCCATCTTCCGGGAGGCCCGTGACGGGATCATCCTGGCCGACTCGGAGACGGGTTTCATCCTGGACTGCAATCCGGAATTCCAGAAGCAATGCGGGCGGGATATTCAGGCCCTCAACTCCATGTGCTTCTGGGATCTCTTGCCCGAAGAACACTCCAGGGCAGGCCGGGAAGCGTACGAGTCCATAGCCCGAAACGGCGAAGGCAGCCGGGAGATCGAACTCCGCAGGCCCGACGGGACATGTCTTTTCGGCGAGTACGTGGCCAAGGTGATCGCATTTCCCGAACGCAACTGCGTCCAGCTCGTCATCCGGGACGTCACCGAACGCAAGCGCTTGCTGGAGGAACTTGCCAAGTCGCACCGCTACATCACCAACATTTTCGACTCCATGCCTTCGCAGATCATCGGTGTCGATCTGCAAGGAATGCTGACCCACTGGAACCTGGCGGCCGGCGCGGCGAGCGGGCGCACGCTGGAAGAGGTCAAGGGCAAGCCGCTGGAGGAAATCATCCCCAGGTTCGCCGCCCACCGGGAGAACATCGCTCTGGCGATCCGGGAACGCAGGCCAGTCAGCGTTGAACGCCAGCCCTGCCAGGAGGGTGGCGCGCCGTGCTACCAGGACATCCTGTTTTATCCGCTGCTCGCGGACCGTATCGACGGCGTGGTCATCAGGGTGGACGACGTCACCGAGCACGTCAGAATCTCGAACATGTTGATCCAATCGGAAAAGATGGCCTCCATGGGCGGCCTGGCCGCGGGCATGGCCCATGAGATCAACAACCCGCTCGGCGGCATACTCCAATCGGCCCAAGTGCTCCGGATGAGGTTTGAACCGGAACTTCCGGCAAACGTCACGGTCGCCCAGGAATGCAACAGCACCATGGAAGCCATCCGTTGCTACTTCGAAAAGCGCCAGGGGGACAAACTCCTGGAATCCATCCGCGAGTCGTGCGTCAGGGCCGCGAAAATCGTGCGGAGCATGCTTGATTTCAGCCGCAAGAGCGACTCCACCCGCACTCTGGCCTGTGTGAACGACATCCTGGACAAGAGCATCGAACTGGCTTCGGCGGATTACGACCTGAAAAAGCAATACGATTTCCGACACATCACCATAATCAAGAGTTACGACGAGAGCCGTCCGGTGGTGTTCTGCATCCAATCGGAAATCGAGCAGGTCCTGCTCAACCTCCTGAAAAACGCGGCCCAGGCCTTGGCCGGGAAGGCCTCGGACGACCGGACGCCGACCATCACCCTGTCCACCATGCGCATCGACGAAGCGGTCAGGATCGTGGTGGAGGACAACGGCCCCGGAATAGAGGAAAATATACGCCGAAGAGTCTTCGACCCCTTCTTCACCACCAAGGAGCCCGGGGAGGGCACCGGCCTTGGCCTGTCAGTCTCCTACAACATCCTGGTCAACAACCACGAAGGCATGATCGCCGTGGAGTCCGAGCCGGGCGCCTGGACCAGGTTCATCATCGACCTGCCCCTGCGGGCGACCGCCTGAACCTCTCGGCCGGGGCATCTTGAAACGTCGCGGCCGTGAAGCGGCCGTCGCCCGGGCCGGGCCGAATCGGGTCAGGCCCGGGACCAGCGGTGCTTAACGCCGGCCTCAAGGCTTCTGGGGAAGGTCCGGCCCTATCTGGAATTTGGTGAGCGCATCGGAGAGCGAGGCCGCTTTCTTGGGCGAGACGTTGTTCAGGATGTCTCCGGCCTGGCGACCCTTCATTCCAGCCAGGATCTTGACCGCGGTGTTCTCGTCCAGGGCTTCCAGCGCCGCCCCGGCCTGCTTGGGTTTCATGTTGGTGTACAAGCTGATGAGGTGGACCATCCTCTCTTCCTTGATGGACTTGGCCTCGGCCAGCATGCCCGTGAGCGTAGTTTCGAGTTGCTTGAGTTGGGCCAGGCGGGCGTTCAGGCCATCCTCCATGGTCTTGAGGGCCTGCTCCTTGCGGTCCAGGGCCTCGGACCGGGCCTGCAGCTGCTGGGCGGTGAGCACGCTTCCGGACGGGGCGGCCCGGGACGCGTCCTGGGCCAGGGCCGGGGAGTCGTCGAGGAGCGCGGAACGGACCGGCATGAGGAACGCGGCGGACGAAACGCCCGGACCCGTGGCCAGAAGAACCGCGGCCTTCACTCCGGCCAGCAAGGCCAGGCCAAGGGCCAGCCTGGAGAGCCGGAACCGGGTGAAAAAGAGCCCCCGCATCATCGAACCCCGCCTGTTCTTTATCATTTTCTTTTCGTTCATGACCCATGGCCCGTTTGAATGAGGTTGATGCCTTCTGTTCTCCCGGCGCGAGACCGGCCCCGCCCCGGGGTGCTTCCCGCGGCCTCAATAAGCTCTGCCGGCGGCCACGGCAAAGTTCTTTTTCTTCGTGCCCCTAAGAATCCGCGTCATGCGGAAGGTTTTCCCGCTGTCAGGTAAGCCATGCGCTCGACGGTCGGGGATTGGCCGGATTCGACCGCGGGGCGGAGAACCCCCTCGAAAAATTGCCGTTCCTCCGAGGTGAAGCGTTCCTCGAGGATGACCCTGAGCGCAGGAGCCCAGGGGTGGGGGGTACTGTCGAGAAACGCCTCCCAGGAGGTGAAGATGAAGGGCAGGAGATCGATGTGGAGTTCCAGGTGGATTTCGGCGAAGCCGCAGTCCTGGGCGAAGCGAACCAGCTCGCGTTCCGAGTAATTGGTCATCGGGTTCCTGGATATTTTCTCCTCGGTGTCGGGATACTGTGCGGCCTTCCAGCGATGCACAAGGGACATGAACCGGTCTTGGGATCCATGCGGCTGGGCATCGAGTGTTTCTTTCAAGGCCCTGGCCAAGAAGGCATCGTCCCGGAAAACGGGTTCGGCAAGGGAGAGACGGCCCCCGGGCTTGAGAACGCGGTGGAACTCCCGCAGGGCGGCCCTCTTGTCGGAAACGTAGGCCAGAACGGAGCGGGTGGTGACCACATCCACGGACGCATCGTCGATGCCGTCGAGTTGTTCGGCCCCACAGTGGAGAAAGGTGCACTGAGACCGGACCCCGCGCTTTATTGCCAGCGTTTCGGCATGGCGGAGCAACGACTCGGAAGTATCGGTGAGCAGGACGCGAAGCGACGGCCCGACGCGGTCAATGGCCCGGAAGGCCACCAGGCCCTCGCCGGAGCCGATGTCGGCCAAGGTCATGCCCGGAACAAGACGAGCGCCGTCGAGAACACGATCAGCATACCCATCGGCCATCCTCCGGACAACCCGATCATACTCGGGATCATCGGCCTGGCGACGGTGCAGAAGCCAATCGAACCACAGCTCGCCTAGGGAATCGAGTTGACGCGGTTTCATGCCCTGCACTCCATTTTCATCCATCTGTTCAAAAAGAAACAACTTCTGCGGCTCTCCCCTTAAGGAGTCCAGGCACGGTTTGGCAATGAGCGGTGGCCCTGGAAGTCGTGGCTTGAATTGCGTCAACAGGGACGGGAGCAGGCTCTCTCCTCCTGCTTCACTTCTGATTTTGGGAGGGTTGGTCGGGTGGGGACCTGTCCGGCAACTCGCCGCGCTGCTGCAGATCTTCTTCAACGTACCTCACGGCCGCCTCGAGAAGGACCGCCCGCGGGTAATGGTTTCTGTTGATCAGGATCGAAGAAAGAATGGGGTTCTTCTCGGCAAAGGGCATGGCCACGGCCAAGTGGTCGGCATTCGGGTAGCCCAGCAGGGTCGATCCGGGAATAATGGCGTCCGAGCAGAGGACCAGGCCATCATTCAAGGGGTCCGCCAAGCTTAGGATGGTGAAAAACGGTTTCAGGATGAAGGAGATATCGGCTGGCCTGGCGAATGCGGCCAGGCAGTAGAAACGGACCTTCCGGGGCAGTTCGTGGCTGGCCAGCCATCCCACGCGAACCGAACGGCGCAGGCTCTCCACCGCTTCGATCCCATGACCTGGGGGGCACGAGGAAAGCCTGACCTCCTCGGCCGCTTGGACCAGGGCCTCCGGTACGACGTCCGCGATCGGGGAACCGTTCACCGCCCCGGACACGCTTATCACCGCCAGGACCTTGTCCGTGAGCTCCGGATACAGGTCCAGGGCCTCCAGGGTGTCGACCGTTCCCTTGGAGTGGGTGACCAGGATGAGCTTTTCCTGTTCGGGCATGCTCATGATCGCTTCATGGACAATATCGGCATTGACCCGGCTGCTTTGGCGTCCCCGGGTCTGGATGTACCCGGTCTTGTACCCTTGCGCCTCCAGATTGGCCACGCCGTCCGCGAAAACCTTGGATTTTCCGGCCACGCATTCCGCCAGGAGCCCGGGAACCATGACCACGGTCAAGCCGGCTGAGGATCTTTCCAGCCGGACCGGCCTGCCGGAAGGCTTTGGTTCGCCGCGCAGCTTCCAGAGCGCCGAGTTGCCCTGGCATGATCTGTCGTCGGGCAGGAGGGGGCCGCGCGTCTTCTCGATTTCGCCGAAAATCTCCCGAAACCTCCCGCGGCCGTCGACAACCCCTGCGTCCGAAATGGGGACGAGAATGGAGGGGGGAGTATTTTCGGACACAAAAACCTTTGGATGCGCGCTGCAAGCGGCAAGCCCCAGGACCAGAAAAAGGACCGTGAGCCTCTTGGCGGGAGACATCCTTGCCCGGGGCGGCCTGGCTTGGGAACCACCCGGTATGAACGGCTTTATGGATCGCTTCATGCCGCGTGCCCCGGCGTTGACGGCCCGTACCCGTCAGGGGCCGTCCCGGAGGAATCCGTCGCCGCCGCCTGCGCCGGGACGATGAGGCGCACGGTGGTCCCCCGGCCCTGGGCGGTCTCTATGGACAAGGTCCCGCCGTGCTCCTGGAGGACGCGTTGGGCCTTGGTGAGCCCCATGCCCACGCCCACGGACTTGGTGCTGTAGAACGGATCGTACACGTAAGCCAATTCCTCTTCGGGAATGCCGCGGCCGTCGTCGGTCACGGCGATCTCGGCGGAGCCCTCCCCCGGCCGGGCCGAAAGCCGGATGCGTCCCCCTTTCTGGTCCAGGGCCTCCACGGCGTTCACCGTCACCGCCTGCACGGCCATGACCAGCAGGGCCTTGTCCGCAAAAAGCGCGGCCTTGCCGGGTCCGACTTCCCAGACCACGGTCTTGCCCAGCTCCCGGGCGGCGGCCTCCCCGGCCTCCAGGGCCGGGGCCAGGACGTCTTCGGCCGGGATCTCGACCCGTTGTCCCAGCCGGATGGCGCTGTATTCCTTCACCGCGGTGGTGATGTGCTCGATGCGCCGGGCGGCGTCCAGGATGCCGTCCAGGTACTCCGGGTGGCTCTCCAGGAGAGCGGGCTTCTTGAGCAACAGTCCGGCCAGGCCGCCGATGATGGTGGTGGGGTTTCTGAGCTGGTGGGCCACGGCGGAGGAAATCTTCTGAAGGCTTTCGATGCGCAGGGCGGTCTGGGCCACCACCTCGCGACCGGCCGCGCGGGCCTGCTCCAGGGCCTGCTCGGCCTGGCGGGTCTTGTCCTCCGCCTCCTCCCGGCGGTTCTTGATCTCCTGGATGTTCTGGCCGAGCACGGCGACCATGCTGTTGAGGGCCGTTTGCAGCCTGGCCGCTTCATCGTATCCGGAGGCATCCAGGCGTACGGTCAGGTCGCCTGAGGCGATGCGCTCGGCCGCGCCCGTGGCCTCGGCCAGGGGCTGGGCCACACTGCGGGCGATGGCCAGGCAGAAGAGGATAAGCAGGGCCACCAGCACCAGGAAGACCGCGGTGGAGGTGGCCATGGCCTGGTGGACCAGGCCTCCGAGCATCCCGAGGATCCTGGCCTGCTCGCGGACCACGTTGTCTCTGTACACCCCGGTGCCTACCCAGAGGTCCGTGCCGGGGATCATTTCGGCGTAGGATATCTTGCGCGACTCGGATCCGGAGGGTTTGGGGAACACGTAGTCCACGTAGCCGCCGCCCGCATGGGCCTTACGGTCCAGCTCGCTCACATAGTGGACGCCTTGGGAGTCCACCGCGTCCGCGAGGTCCCGGCCCTCGAGCCCGGGCTGGGGAGGCAGGGCCACGTTGGTCGTTCCCTGGTACACGAAGAAATATCCCGAGCTGTCCTCCTCGAAGCGCAAGGGGGTGACGATGTCCCGGGCCAGCTCCCGGCGTTTTTCATCGCCCTGCGCGGACTTCAGGGATTCGCCCAGTATCAGGGCCATGGCGTGGGCCGTGCTCTTGATCCTGGCCTTCTCGTTCGTGGTCATGACCTCCTGGGTGTGGCGCTCCACGACCGCCTCCAGGCGCGCGGAGATGAACGCATCGATGGCCAGCGTGGCCGCGGCGAACAGGATCACCAGTCCCACCAGGCCAAAGAGCCTGGTCGCTATGGAAAATCTCCTGAGCATGACGCCTCCGTTGGCTTTGCAGTGGTGCAACCTTATCTACCACGGCCGCCAGGAGAAATCACTGAAGTTGCGGGAGCAAATATGCGGTGCTCGGCAGCGGCGACGACCTGGGCATGGGCAAGACCAAGGGATCGGAGCGGTTTCCAGGGCAAACCGGGCGGGGGCGATCCGGGGCGGTCCACTGCCTCGGCCCCGGGAGAGTACGTTGCCGGAATTGACTGGGAGTACAAGAAACAGTGCCGTGTTGCGGCGTTACTTCCCGGCCGCGGCGCCCCCCACGCGGTCCCTGTAGGCCATGACGCCGTCGGCCAGGCCCCTGGCCAGGGCTTCCAGGTACTTCTGGTCCTTGAGCTTGGCGGCCTCGGCGGGGTTGGTGAGATAGCCGACCTCCACCAGGACGGCCGGCATCCTGGCCCCGAGCAACACGTAGAAGGGGGCCTCGTGGACGCCCCGGTCGGCGAGGGTCAGGCATTTCCTGGCCTGGGTCAGGGTCGCCTCCTGGGTGCAAAGGGCCAGCTCGCGCGACTCGCCCTGCTTGGAGGCGTGCATCAGGTCGTCCAGGATATCCTGCATGTCCGAGATGCTCCGGGGGGCCATAGAATTTTCCCTGGCGGCCGCGCGCACCTCGTCTGGGGTGGAGGCCAGGTTCAGGGAATACGTTTCCAGGCCCGACAAGGAGTGATCGGGACTCGCGTTGCAGTGGATGGAGAGAAACAGGTCCGCCTGGCGGGCGTTGGCCATGGCCGTGCGCTCCTCCTGGGGGACGAAGGTGTCCGTGGCGCGGGTTTGCAGCACCTCGAAGCCCATCCTGGTAAGCTGCGCCCCCAGGAGTTTGGCTACCGTCAAGTTGACGTCCTTCTCCTTGAGCCCTCCCACGCCGGTCGCGCCCTGGTCCCTGCCGCCGCGGCCCGCATCGATCATCACCGTGCGCACCGTGTTTGCGGGCCGCCGCTCCGGCTGTCCGGTCGTTTTGCCGCCGCCCGGTCCGGCCGGTCCGGCCAGGTTCACCCCGGGCCGACCGGGCCGGTCTTCCCCGGAGAGGTCGCCCTCCGTGCCGCGCCCCGCCGGCTTGCCGGCCTTGCCGCGTTGGGCCGGTTTCTCCGCATCGGCCTTGGCGGGCCCGGCTCCGGGCTTGCCCTTTTCGGCCGGGGCCTCGCCCTTGACGTCCACGATCAGCCGGCTGGGATTTTCCAGTTCGAACACCTGCTGGTCCTTGAGGTTCTCCACCTCCACCACCAGCCTGGCCACGTCCGGCTTGAAATAGCTCAAACGCACCTTGCGGGCCACGTCGCCGCGCACGTCGAAGCGCTTGGGAACCCCGGGCCTGATGTACGCGCCCTCCAGGTCCACGTAGAGGCGGCGCACTCCGGATTCCCCGGGGTCCTGCGGCAGGACCCCCCAACGCCGCTCGGCCTGGCCGGAGAGCACCAGCACGATACGGGAGTAGTCCCGGCCGGAATAGACCTGGACGTCCTTGACCACGATCTTCTTTTTGGCCTGCGAGGGCGCGTTTTGGGTGGCTCCCGAGGCTTTTGCTTCAGGCTTGCCGACCTTGCCGGGCGGGGCATGGGCCCCTGCGGCCTGCCCCGGCTGAACTTGTCCCGTGCCGGGCGGCGCGGCCAGGGCCAGGCAGGCCCACAGGACCCACGGGAACGTGGCGAGTGCGAGAACCGCCCTGAGTTTCAAGGGCGCCTACTCCACCGTGACGCTTTTGGCCAGGTTGCGCGGCTGGTCCACGTCCTTGCCCAGGTAGTCGGCCATTTCGTAGGCGAACAGCTGCAGGGCCGGCAGGAGCATGAAGGCGTCCAGCGGCCCCCACACGGCGGGCACCACCCAGGCGTGCTCCACGCGCAGGTCCTGGGCGGCGTGGGTCAGGGTGATGATCTTGCCGCCGCGGGCCTGCACCTCCTGCAGGTTGGACTTCACCTTGGGGTAGAGGTCGTCGCAGGGGGCCAGGGCGAAGGTGGGGAACTTGGGGTCGATCAAGGCGATGGGGCCGTGCTTCATCTCTCCGGAGGCGTAGCCCTCGGCGTGGATGTAGCTGATCTCCTTGAGCTTGAGCGCGCCTTCCAGGGCCAGGGGGTAGCACATGCCGCGCCCCAGATACAGGAAGCTGTGGGCCTCGGAATAGGCCCGGGCCAGCTCGGTGGCCTTGTGGCGCATGCCCGGCAATTCGGCCGCCAAAACGTCCGGCAGGCCCTCCAGGGTGCGCACGCAGTGGGTGGAGGCCTCGGCGGGCAACACCCCCTTTTCCTGCCCCCAGTACAGAGCCAGCAGGGTGAGCAGGGTCAGCTGGGAGCACATGGCCTTGGTGGAGGCCACGCTCATCTCCGGCCCGGCCTGGGTGTAGATCACCCGGTCGGCCTCGCGCGAGACCGTGGAGCCCACCACGTTGCACAGCCCGATGACCGTGGCCCCGAGCTTGCGGGCCAGACGCATCCCGGCCAGGGTGTCGGCGGTCTCCCCGGACTGGGAGATGGCCAGCACCGTGTCGCCCGGGCCGAGCAGGGGTTCGCGGTAGCGGAACTCCGAGGCGATCTCCACCCGGGTGGGTATCTTGGCCCAGTTCTCCATGAGGTACATGCCCCACAGCCCGGCGTGGAAGCTGGTGCCGCAGGCCACGATGAACAGCCGCTCCGGCGTGGGGGCGCCCGCCAGTTCCTCCAGGTGGGCCTTGCCGGTCTTGCGGTCCACGCGCCCGGCCAGGCAGTCGGAGATCACCCGGGGCTGCTCGAAGATTTCCTTGAGCATGAAGTGTTTGTAGCCGCCCTTCTGGGCCGCCTGCACGTCCCAGGTGATGTGCTGGGGGGTCTTCGCGATGGGTTCCAGGGTGGACTCGTCCATGACCTGCCAGGAGTTGGCGTCGATGCGCACCATCTCCCCGTCCTCCAGGAAGACCACCTCCCGGGTGTAGGGCAGAAAGGCCGGGATGTCCGAGGCCACGAAGTTCTCGCCCATGCCCACACCCATCACCAACGGCGAGGAGCGGCGCGCCGCGTACAGCACGCCCGGATGGGCCAGGGACACCACGCAGATGGCGTAAGAGCCCTCCACGCGCGCCAAAGCCTTGGACACGGCCAGATCCATTTTTTTGGTCTCGGCCAGGTACTGTCCCACCAGCTGGGCCAGTACCTCGGTGTCGGTCTCGGAGGTAAAGAGCACGCCCTTGGCGGTGAGTTCCGAGCGCAGCTCCTGGTAGTTCTCGATGATGCCGTTGTGCACCAGGGCCACGGTTCCGGCCTGGTCGCGGTGGGGGTGGGCGTTGCGCTCCACGGGCAGCCCGTGGGTGGCCCAGCGGGTGTGACCCATGCCGGAGGTGGCCGTGTGCGTGGGCAACTCCGCCAGCTTGTTCTCCAGGTTGGCGAGCTTGCCCTCGGCCCTGACCACGTGGAGCTCGTTGCGCTGCACGTAGGCCACCCCGGCCGAGTCGTATCCCCTGTATTCCAGCCGCTTGAGGCCTTCGACGATCACGCCCACGGCCGGGCGGTGGCCGCTATATCCTATGATACCGCACATGGATGGTTCCTTTGTCGGAGTTTGTCAAAATCGGCTGGCCGCCAGTTTCAGGAAAGCCTCGGCCCTGTCAAGCCGCGCGGGCCGCTTTCTTCACGAAGGCCGGCAGGTGTTTGAGAAGCTCCCGCATGGCCCTCCCCCGGTGGCTGCGGCCGTTCTTCTGCCCGGGGGTCATCTCGGAAGCGGTCAGGCCCAGTTCAGGATCGAAAAACAGGGGATCGTAGCCGAAGCCGCCCTCGCCCTTCGGAGCCCGCCCGACCGTACCGGGCCACTCGCCCCGGTAAAGCAGCTCGTCCCCGCCCGGGGCGTGGGCTACCACGGCCGAGACGAACCGGCAGCCGCGCGCGGCGTCGGGCACGGCCGCCATGGCGGCCAGAAGCTTGGCGTTGTTGGAGGCGTCCGTGGCGTCCTGGCCCGAATACCTGGCCGAGCGCACCCCGGGCTCCCCGCCGAGCGCGTCCACGGCCAGGCCGGAGTCGTCGGCCAGAGCCACCAGGCCGGTGGCCGCGCTCACCGCCCGAGCCTTGATGCGGGCGTTCTCCTCGAAGGTGTCGCCCGTCTCCTCGATCTCGCCGATTTCCGGAAAGCAGTCCAGGCCCAGCACCTCGATGCCCTGTCCCGCAAGCATGGCCTGCAGTTCGCGGACCTTGCCCTGGTTTCGGGTGGCCAAAACAACTTTGCTCATTCGTCGTTCTCCTTTGCGCCGCCGCGCCACAGGCCGTCGTGGCGTGGGGCGGCCTGCGCGGCCACCTCGCTCGCGCCGGCCTCCTCGGCGGCCATCCGCGGGGCCAGGACCAGACGCACCGTGGTGCCCTTGCCCACCTCGCTCTCAAGCTCCACCGAGCCGCCGATCTCGCCCAGAATCTTCTTGGTCATGGCCAGCCCCAGGCCGGCCCCCTGCTGCTTGGTGGAAAAGAAGGGATTGAACACCTGGTCCAGGTTCTCGTGCGGGATGCCCCGGCCGGTGTCCGAGAGCTCCACCACCACGGAGTCGCCGCGCAGGAAGCAGCGCAGCGTGAGCTCCCCGCCGTCCGGCATGGCCTCCATGGAGTTCTTGACCATGTTGATGAGGCACTGCTTGATCAATTCCGGATCGCCCTTGGCGTTGGGCAGGCCGGGGGCCAGGTCCGTCTTCACCGAGATGCCCTGTTTCTGGCAGGCCAGGGCCATGAGCTCCATGGTCTGGGCCGCCACCTGGGGCGCGTCCACCAGCCCGTCCGCGCCCTGGGTGGGCCTGGAGAAATTGAGCAGGCTTTTCAGAATCTTGTCCAGGCGGTTGGATTCCTCCAGGATGATGGACACCTTGGCCCGGCTCTTCTCGTCCAGGGAGCCGGACCTGAGGAGCGCGTTGGCGAATCCGGCGATGGCGAAAAGGGGGTTTCTGATTTCGTGGGCTACGTAGGTGGAGAGCTCGCCCACGGCGGCCAGCTTCTCGGCCTGCTGCAGGCGGCGCTCCATGTAGGTCCCCTGGGTGATGTCCCGGCGCAGCACCATCACGTGGGTCAGGCGCGCTTCCTCGTCCAGCACCGGGTACACGTACACCCGGAAATACCGCACGCGTCCCGAGTCGTCCACGAGGGTGAACACCTCCTCGCTTTTGCCCCCCTGGCGCACGCTCTCCCACAGGGTCACGTCCGCGAGCGGCTCGCAGATGCCCTTGAATCCGGCCAGGGCCTCGAAGCAGGGCTTGCCCAGGAAGTCCTCGCGGTGGCCGCCCAGGCGGTCCATGGCCGCCCGGTTGATGTCCACCACGCGCGAGGCGACGTCCAGGATCACGATGTCGTCGGGCATCTGGTCGATCACCGACGAGAGCAAGGTGCGCTCCTGGGCCAGGGACAGGGAGCAGGCCAGGTCACCGTTGTGCGAGAGGGTATCGCTCATAACTTTCTGTAACGCCTTCCCGGTTGGAGTCAAAGACAATCTGAACCCGGTCCGCCCCTGAGCGGCGCGGGTTCACGCCGCTCAGGGGGTATGGGGAATCGCGATCCCGTTCTCCCTGAAGACCCGATCCACGGCCAGGTGCACATCCGAGGACACGCCTTGGGCGTGGTTCAGGTCGTCCACCCAGTAGAGCAGCTTGAAGCGCAGCGCGGAATCCCCGAAGTTGACGAATTGGGCCGCCGGTTTGGGATCGGCCAGCACGTTCGGGTGCGATGCGGCCGCTTCCACCAGCAGATCCTTGACCTTGTCCGTGTCCGAGCCATAGGCTACCCCCACATCCAGAGTGCGCCGGACGCGGCGGTCCTTATGGGACCAGTTGACGATCTTCTGGGCGATGAGGTCCGAGTTGGGCACGAAGAGCGTGGCGTTGTCGAAGGTGGTGATCACGGTGTTGCGGATGTTCACCCGCTGCACCGTGCCCCAGACGTCGCCGATCTGGAGGACGTCCCCGGCCTGCACCGAGCGCCCGAACAGCAGGATGAGCCCGGACACGAAGCTGTTGATGATGTGCTGCATGCCGAAGCCGATGCCCACGGACAGGCCTCCGGCCACCACCGCCAGGCTGGTCAGCCCGGCCCCGGCCAGGTGCAGGGCCGTGAGCGCGTACACCCCCCAGATCGCATAGGTGGACAGGGTTTCCAGGAGGTTCAGCACGCCCCGCTCCAGGTCCGGACGGCTGGCGGGCAGCTGGGCGATGAGCAGCTCGGCCGCCCGGGTGGCCGCCCGGGCCAGGTAGAAACCGATGAGCATGCCCGACAGGCGCACCAGGTCCAGGCTGAAGCCGCTCTGCTCCACGTTGGAGCTGACGATGGACCAGAACACGCTCTGGCCGCCCATGGACAAGGACATCCAGAACAGGAATCCCCCGGCCATGGCGATGACCGTCAGCGGCAGGGCCAGCCCGCCCGCCAGGCAGGCGGTCAGCTCCGAAGCCAGGTCCCCGGCCGGCCGGTGCACGGCCCGGCTCACCAGGCCGTACAGGGCCAGCCCCGCCTGGAAGAACACCAGCAGCAGATACCAGCCCGCCGCCGCCAGCAAGGTCAGGTTCACCCAGCCGAAGAGCGCCGGCAGGCAGAGCAGCGGGTACAGCCAGCCCCCGGCCCAGGCCAGCCGGGTCACCAGGTCCTGGCCGGCCCCTGCCCTGGCCCGGGCGCGCCGGACGAACCATCCGGCCAGGACCAGCAGCAGGACCCACGGCCCGCCCCGGAACACCTCCGGCAGCCAGGGGACTTGCAAGATGGTGGCCATCGCGAACATCCACCAGGCCGTGGCGGCGGGGTCGCGGGCCGGCGCCGCCTCCCCCATCTGGAGCCCGCGCAGGAACCAGCACAGCCCGAGCACGCCCCTGGCCAGGAGGATCTCCGCCACGGCGCTGGTTTCGGCGCGCACCAGCACGTACTGCGGCCCCCAGGTGGCCCAGAGCACGGCCGCTCCGGCGCTCACCCAGGCCAGGGCGCGCAGGGGCCGCCCGGTTTCCAGCCAGGGCAGCCGGGCCTTCAGGCGCCTCAAGGCCACGGCCGTCCCCAGGATCAGCACGGCCAGGAGCCCGAAAAGCCGGACCAGGAGTTCCCGGGCCTGGACCGTGCCCCCGTCGACGAGGTTCGAAAGCATGGCCACGAAGGTGGGCAGGGCCGCCAGGCGTTGCGAGCCCTCCTGCCAGGCCCCCACCGTGAACAGGGCCTTGCCCGGAGCCAGGTAGTAGTCCATCCAGGCGCGCGGGATGCGCTCCTTGACCGCCTGGGCCGAATGGTCGATGCCCGTGATCAGGTCGTTGGTGGGCCCGAGCCCCTGGTCCAGCACGGTCCTGACCCGGACAAGCTTGGTCTTCAGCTTGTGCAGGTCGCCCTGGAAGTCGCCCAGGGCCTTGCCGACCTCGGGAGCAGCCCCCTCGTCCGGCTGTCCGGCGAACTCGGCCTCCAGTTCGCCCAGGCGCTGCTGGAAGCTTTTGAGATCCTGGTCGGCCTTCTGGAAGGGCTGGGTCACGGACCCCACCCGGGCCTCCAGGATGTCCAGCCCGGCCAGCACCGCCCTGAGCTCCATGGGGCTGGTGCCGGAGACCTTGGCCAGGGTCATGAGCTCGTCGAGCTTCTTGCGCAGCGCCGTCAGGTCCTGCCTGGTCTGCTTGACCATGCCCGGCAGGTTCTGGGCCACCCCGTCCACGTAGTCGATCTGGAACCTGATCTCGTCGTAGTCGCGCTGGAGCAGGAGCTTCCAGGAGTCGGAGGCGTCCTGGGCGCGGGCCGGAAGCGCCGCCGCGAACAGCGCCAGGAGACAGAAAAGAGCGCATTTGGTCATGGGACTCCCTCTTGCCGGGGATTCTCTTGGGATTTGTCTTTCGAGGAATTCCTGATACCGTGCGCCTCTCATGACCGCAAGAAACTTGACCGTCGCCGTTTACACCATTTCGCTCGGCTGCCCCAAGAACCTGGTGGACACCGAGTACCTGCTCGGCGGCCTGCCGGGCCGGGCCAGGCCCGTGGACCGCCCCGAAAACGCGGACGTGGTGATCGTCAACACCTGCGGCTTCATCCGCCCGGCCGTGGAGGAATCCCTCGGGGAAATCCTGGACGCGGCCAAGGCCATCCGGGACCTCTCCCCCAGGCCGCTGCTGGTGGTGGCCGGCTGCCTGGTGAGCCGCTACGGCGACGACCTCAAGGCCGGCCTGCCCGAAGTGGACCTGTGGCTGTCCACCTTCGAGCTGCCGGACTGGCCGGCCAAGATCGCCCTGGCCCTGGGCCGCGCCGCCGCCCATGAGCCCGCCCGGCTGTTCTCCAGCCCGCCGGGTTTCGCCTACCTTAAGATCAGCGAGGGCTGCCGCCACGCCTGCCGCTTCTGCACCATCCCCTCCATCCGGGGCCGCCTGAAAAGCCGCTCCGTGGCGGAACTCAGGGACGAAGCCCGGCTCGTCCTGGCCAGCGGCCGCAAGGAAATCATCCTGGTGGCCCAGGACCTGACCGCCTACGGCCAGGACCTGGCCGACCCCTCTTCCCTGCGCGCGCTCCTGGAAACGCTCCTGCCGCTGGCGGGCCTTGAGCGTCTGCGCCTGCTCTACCTCTACCCGGCCGGACTCACCCCGGAACTGCTGGATTTTCTCAAGTCCGCCGGGCCGCCCTTCGTGCCCTATTTCGACATCCCCCTGCAGCACGCCCACCCGGACGTGCTCAAATCCATGGGCCGCCCCTTCGCCAAGGACCCCCGCCGGGTGATCGACCTGGTGCGTTCCCGCTTCCCCGAGGCCGCCATCCGCACCAGCCTCATCGTGGGCTACCCGGGCGAAACCAGGACCCATTTCAACTACCTGCTCAATTTCGTGCGCGAGGTGCGCTTCCAGCACCTGGGCGTGTTCGCCTTCCAGGCCGAGGACGGCACCCCGGCCGCCCGCCTGCCGAACCAGGTGGGCACGAAGACCCGCCAGTCCAGGCGCGAGGCCATCATGGCCGCCCAGGCCGAAATCTCCCAGGAGTGGCTGTCCGCCTACGTAGGCCGGGAGCTGGACGTCCTGGTGGACGCCCCCCACCCCGAATGGCCCGGGCTGCACCTGGGGCGCACCTGGTTCCAGGCCCCCGAAATCGACGGCGTCACCTACGTCTCCGGCCCCGGCGTCGCCCCCGGCGCCATGGTCCGCGCCGTCATCGAGGAAGCGAAAATCTACGACCTGGTGGCGTTGGCCGGGTAAGAGCCTTGCGCGCCGCACCCTTATAAGGTCCATCCATGCGCGACTTTGAAGTCAAGAAGATGTTCGACACCATCGCCGAGGGCTACGACCTCCAGAACAGCCTGCTCTCACTGCGCATCGACGTGCTCTGGCGCAAGAAGCTGGCCCGCCTGCTCCCGGCGGGCCGCCCCATCCACGTGGTGGACGTGGCCGTGGGCACGGCCGAGGTGGCCATGGAGATCGCCCGGCAACGCCCGAACGCCCGCATCACCGGCGTGGATTTCACCCCGGCCATGCTCAGCGTGGGGAGCCGCAAGCTCGCCAAACGCGGCCTCGCCGGGCGCGTCCGGATGGTTGCCGGCGACGCCCGCCGCCTGCCGCTTCCCGACGCCTGCGCGGACGCCGTGACCATCTCCTTCGGCATCCGCAACGTCCAGGAGCGCGACCAGGCCCTCTCGGAATTCCACCGCATCCTCAAGCCCGGCGGCACGCTCCAGGTGATGGAGTTCTCCCTGCCGGAAAACCCGGCCCTGCGCTTGCTCTACAGGCTCTACTTCGACCACGTCCTGCCGCCCTTCGGCAACTGGCTCTCCGGCACGGACTACGCCTACTCCTACCTGATGGAGTCCGTGTACGCCTTCCCCGGCCACGAGGCATTCTCGGCCGAGATCCGTCGGGCCGGATTCGCAAACGTCTCCCAGACGCCCCTCACCTTCGGCATCGCCAGGATCCACCAGGGTGTGAAGGCCTGAGGAGATTCCCGACTCCGCCCCCCCAAGGCCAGGACCGCACCGTGTCCCGCAGAAGCGGCGCGGCCCGGATCACCCGGGCCGCTCGTTGCGGCACACGCGAAAAGTCTCCCACGCCTTGAAACTTGACACCACCCGCAAGGCGGGTCATGAAGCTTAAATGATGGAAACACGCGCCCTTAGCACCCCATCGCCAGGCAGCCCCACGTGTTCGTGAACTGGCCCGAGCGCTTCTTCTGCAACTCCTTCGTGCGCCGCTTCGTGCAGCGCGGCCAGGCCAGGCAGTGGCGGGCCATGCGGCGCATGGCCCCTGGCGCGGACGTGCTCGAGATCGGCTGCGGCAACGGGGCCGGGGCCGGGATCATCCTGGACCTGTTCGCGCCCCGCGCCCTCACGGCCCTGGACCCGGACCCGGCCATGCTCCGCCTGGCCCGCAAGCGCCTGGTCCGGTCGGCCGAAGCTGGGGCAGCGGTCGTGGAAGTCGTGGAGGGGGACGCCCAGAACCTGCCCTTCGAAACCGGCCGTTTCGACGCCGTGTTCAACTTCGGCATCGTCCACCACCTGGAGGACTGGCGTAAGGGCGTCTCCGAGGTGGCCAGGGTGCTCAGGCCCGGCGGGGCCTTTTACATCGAGGAAATCTTTCCCGGGCTCTACGCCAACGCCCTGCTGCGCCACGTGGTGGCCCATCCCGTTAACGACCGTTTTCAGGCCCCGGAGTTCAAGGCCGCCCTGGCCGGCTCCGGGCTGGTCCTCCTGCCCGGGCACCACGAGTCGGACCTGACCATGCTCGGCGTGGCCGTCAAGCGGGGCGACGCATGACCCGGACCCGCGCCGGCAAGTCCCGATAACAAACTGTTGAAAAAGTCGATTTTTGCAGTCCGCTTGGATTTTGCAACAGACCGCCAAGATATCGAGATTCGAGGAGCCTCCATGCCGTCGACCACGGCCCCGCACGGCGGGGCCACAAGCCGCCTCAAGCTTTTCCTGGCCCTGTCGCGCACCCCGCACGGGGTGCTGGACATGGCCATGCCCGTGGCCGTGGCCCTTCTCTGGCTGGGGCACGTTCCGCCTCCCGGGGTGATGCTGCTTGGCCTGTTCACCGTGTTCGCCGGGTACACCGCGGTGTACGCCGTCAACGACCTGGCCGACTACAAGACCGACCGGGCCAACTTCCTGGCCGGCCAGGGGGACACCACGGGCTACCTGGACGCGGTCTACGCCCGCCACCCCATGGCCATGGGGCTGATCACCCCCAGGGAAGGCCTGATCTGGGCCGGGGGCTGGGCCGTGGCTGCGCTCGCCGGGGCCTGGGCCCTCAACCCCGTGTGCGCCCTGATGCTGCTCTCGGGCTGCGCCCTGGAGGTGGTCTACTGCCTGCTCCTCAAGGTGAGCCACCTGCGGGCCCTCCTGAACGGAGTGGTGAAGACCCTGGGCAGCGTGGCCGCCGTGCTGGCCGTGGACGGCTCAGCCCCGTGGTGGTTCCTGGGCCTGGTCTTCGCGGCCCTCTTCTGCTGGGAGATCGGCGGCCAGAACATCCCCGCCGACTGGTTCGACCTGGAGCTGGACCGTCGCCAGGGGGCCAAGACCATGTGCGTGGTGCTCGGGCTCACGCGCGCCGCCAAGGTGAGCCTGGCGGCGCTCTTTTCGGCCACGGTCCTGGCGGCCCTGATCCTGGCCCTGTCGCCCGCCCGGATACCGGCCTGGCTGGTGCTCGCGGCCACGGCGGCCAACATCTGGCTCACGGCCTGGCCCGCGCGCAGGCTCATGACCGATCCCTCCCGGGAGAACGCCTCCCGGCTGTTCGGCCGGGCCAGCTACTTCCCGATGGCGCTTTTGGCGGTGGTGGTGGTTTGGTTCGTGGCCAGGTGAGGGTGTGGCGGGGGGAAGCCTCCGGCGGCCAAAGGGCGTAGGCCCTTTGGAATCCCGTTCGGCTTCGCGGGCTTCACCGGCCCTGATCAGTCGTGCGCGGGAAACGTCAGCGTCGCCCCGAACCAGCCGACCACCCCGATCGTCGGGACCAGCGAAAACACCACCCAGGAAAATATCTCGCGCGACGGCCCCCCGGCGGTGAGCACCGCCGGGTCCATCAGCCACCAGGCCGAGGCGACCAGGAACTGGGCCATGACCACGGGGCTCAAGCACAGCTTGACCAGCACGGGCAGGATAAGGCTGGCCCCGTAGTTGTACTTCCAGGTGGCCAGCCCGGTCAGGATGGCCAGCGGCGTGGTCACGGCCCCGGCCAGGAGCATGGCCAGGGCCCCGTGTTCGCACAGCGCCCCCCCGAACACCAGGAACAGGCCCAGGAAGGCCGCCGCCCCCAGGCCGAAGGCCAGGGGGAAGTGCACGGTCATGGGGTGGGGGTGACGCCTGAGGAAGGGGCTCTTGCGCAAAAGCCAGGGAAGTTCCTGATCCCGGACGCCCCCGCGCGCGGCTGCGCAGGCCCCGGCCACCACGCCCACCTGGGGGCACCTGGCCAGGACGTCCTCCTGGTGGGGGGCCTGGGCCAGATCCGCCGTGAGGTCCAGGCCCGCGTCGTGGCGGTTCATATGCCGGCCCGACTTCCAGAGCTTGCTTGCGCTCACGTCCAGAACCCTGCCCTTGTGGGCCACGTAGGCCGGGCGGCCGTCCTTGCCGTCGCAGCCGGCCAGCTCGTCCAAGGTGAAGGTCCGTGGTTCCTGGGGCATGGGTCTCTCCTCGCGATGTCCTGATATGACGCCAGTTTGTAGGTACACCAAGTCCCCAGGCCGTGTCGAGGGCGCGACGTGCCGTTTCCCGGGCGGGCCGCCCCATCCTTGACACCCTCCCCCCTGCCGGGCATGGAGGATACAGAGGAAATCCAATGGACGTCGAGGCCTACAGGGCTCAGGTCGCCTGCGATCTGGACCGGCTGTTCCCGCAACGCGACCACTCCGGCGTGCGCATTCTCGCCGACACTTCGGATTTCTACGCCGTCAACTCGGGGGACGTGGTGGTCCTCGGCCCCGAGCGGCGCTACCTGGTGGGCAACAACACCCGCGAAGGGCGTTTCGGCCTGGACGACGAGGTCAAGTACTGGGTCAAGAGGGCCAGGGACCTGGCCACGGGCAAGCGGTGCATCCTCAAGCTGGTCTTCTACGAGCGCTTCACCACGTCCATCGGCGGGTTCACCGTCGAATGCTTCCGCAGCCCGGGCAAGGAGGCCCGGATCCTGGACCTGGTGCGGGGCGACACCCGCTTCATGCAGGGTTTCTCCCTCACGGACGGGGTCGGAAACCTGGTGCGCGTCCTGGAGGTCATCCCGGGCAAAAACCTCCAGGACGACGTGCTCTGCACCCGGTGCGACCACGAACGCTATTTTTACGAACAGTTCCCGGCGGTGTACCGGCGCTTCCTTACCTCCGTAGCGGCCATCGCGCTGCTGCACTCCCATCAGGAGAAACACGGCGACGTGCGCCGCGACCACATCCTGGTGGACGAAGACACCGGCCAGTACCGCTGGATAGACTTCGACTACAACTTCCTGCACCTGGAAAACATATACAGCCTGGACGTCTTCGGCCTGGGCAACATCCTGATCTTCCTGACAGGCAAGGGAGACACCGTGGTGGGGGACTTGAAGCGCGACAATCCGGACGCCTTCGACACCCTGTACTGGGAGGACCTCTCCCTGGTGTGGCAGAACAGGGTGGCCAACCTGAAGAAGATCCACCCCTACATACCCGACTCCCTGAACCGCATCCTCACGCAGTTCTCCAACCAGGCCACCCTGTCCTACCAGCACGCCGGGCAGATGCTCGAGGACCTGCTCGAGGCCCAAACCGATCTCCCCAAGGAGGAGCTTGAGCCATGAACGACGCCGATTCCAGGCACATCCTCGTGGCCGTGGACGGTTCCACCAACTCCCGCCGGGCCGTGGAGCACGTGGCCGAGATCCTCTCCGGAGCCGCCTGCGAGTCCGGCGCACAAAACTTCCGGATCACCCTGCTGCACGTCATCGTGATGCCGGACCCGGACTACTTCGCCAACGACCCGGCCAAGCGCGGAGAATGGCTCGCCGCCCAGCGGTCCGAGGCGAACGGGTACCTGGACGAATACGACGGCGTCCTGCGGGGCGCGCTCGGCCCGGACGCGCGGGTCGGCCGGGAGATCCGGGAACTCAGCTGCCCCTCCGTGGCCGAGTGCATCCTGGACCAGGGGCAGCGCCTGGGGGCGGGGGTGCTGGTGCTGGGCCGCCAGGGCCGGGGCGCCCGGGAGGAGCTGCTCCTGGGCAGCGTGTCCAAGCGGGTGGTGCACAACTCCAGGGGGCGGGCGGTATGGGTGGTCACCTGAAGGCCATGCCCGGCAGCGGGTCAGGCAGGCCCGGATGACCCTCGCCGCTGTCCTGCAATGCCTGGTCGTGCTGGCCCTCATCCTGGCCAACGGCTTCTTCGCGGCCGCCGAGATGGCCTTGGTCACCTCCCGCAAAATCCGCCTGGACCGGATGGCCTCCAGGGGGGACGCCGGGGCGCGCGCGGCCCTGGTTCTTTCGGAGAAGCCCGAGCGCTTTCTGGCCACCCTCCAGATCGGGGTCACCCTGCTGAGCATCCTCTCCGGGGCTTATGGCGAGGCCTCCCTGGGCCGGCAGCTGGCGGAGCTCATGGGGCGCGTCCCGCTTCTGGCCCCCCATGCCCCGGAATTGGGCCTCGGCCTGGTGGTGACGGCCATCACCCTGGCCACGCTGGTCCTGGGCGAACTGGTTCCCAAGCGCCTGGCCATCGCCCGGTCCGAGGCCGTGGCCGCGCGCCTGTCCCGGCCCGTGACCTGGCTGGTGGGCCTTGCCGCGCCGCTGTCGTGGCTGCTCTCCGCGGCTGCCCACCTGGCGCTCGCGGCCCTTGGGGTGAAGGAGGGCCCACCCTCCCACGTGAGCGAGGAGGAGCTCAAGCTCCTGGTGCGCCAGGCCGCCTCGGCCGGGGTGCTGGAGGAGGCCGAGCGGGACATGCTGGAGAGGGTCATGCGCCTGGGGGACAGGCCGGTGGGCTCGCTCATGACCCACCGCTCCAGGATCGCGAGCCTGGACCTGGAGCGCCCGGAGCGCATTCCCGAAATCATCCGGTCCAGGCCCTTCAACCGTTTCCCCGTGGTGCGCGGGGGCCTGGAGAACCTCCTGGGCGTGGCCGAGGCCAAGGACCTCCTGGCCGAGTCGTCGTGCCTGGAAACCCTGGATTTGCAGTCCGTGCTCGTCCAGCCGCCGCACGTGCTGGAGACCACCACCACCTTCACGCTCCTTGCGCAGCTCAAGCTTGCGGGCCAGAACCTGGCCGTGGTGGTGGACGAGTTCGGCGACGTCATGGGGCTGGTGACCTTCACCGACGTGCTCGCGGCCATCGCGGGGGACATGGTCCTGCCGGAGGGAAGCCGCGCGCCGCGCGTCGAGGCCCGCCCGGACGGCTCCTGGCTGGTCGACGCCACGACTCCCGTGGTCGAGGTGTTCGACCTCCTGGACGCCACGCCCCCGCCCGGGGACTTCCAGACCCTGGCCGGGTTCGTGCTCCAGGCGCTGGGGCGCATACCGGCCGCGGGCGACGCTTTCGAGCACTCCGGCCACCGTTTCGAGGTGGCGGGCATGGACGGCCGCCGGGTGGACCGGGTGCTGGTCCAAAAACTGCCCGCGGAGCCGGGCGCGGCCTGAATCGGACGTTTTACCTGTTGTCACTACGGACCTTTTCGGGTACGGATCTGAATCCTTTTCGCGAGGGAATATCCTGTTGGAGGTCAACCAACTCATGGTCAACACTGAAAAGTCGGAACTTTCCGAAGCTCATGCCCCTATGGACATGGACGTTAACTTCGAGGCCGCCCTCGAGAACTACCTGAACGAAGATTTCGGGGACCTCGAGGAAGGCGTCATCACCCGAGGCGTGGTGGTGCGCGTCGGCAAGGAACACATCCTGGTGGATGTGAACTTCAAGTCCGAGGGACAGATTCCGGTTTCGGAATTCACCGACCCCGAGGGCAACGTAACCGTTGGCGTGGGCGATGAAATCGACGTCTACGTGGTGGGCAAGAACGAGTCCGAGGGAACCATTCACCTCTCTCGCGACCGCGCCAAACGGATGCAGCTCTTCGACAAGCTGGAAGACCTCCAAGACAAAGACGACATCATCACCGGTCGCATCATGCGGCGCATCAAGGGCGGCTACACCGTGGACCTGGGCGGCGTGGAGGCTTTCCTCCCCGGCTCCCACGTGGATCTGCGCCCCGTGCCGGACATGGACGCCCTGGTGGGTAAGGAATTCGAATTCCGGGTCCTGAAGATCAACCGCCGGCGCTCCAACGTCATCGTCTCCCGCCGGGTCCTCCTGGAGGAGCGCCGCGAGTCCCTGCGCCGCGACCTGCTCACCACCCTGGAAGAGAACCAGACCGTCACCGGCCGGGTCAAGAACATCACCGAGTACGGCGTGTTCGTGGACCTGGGCGGCCTGGACGGGCTCATGCACATCACCGACATGTCCTGGAAGCGCGTCAAGCATCCCAAGGAGATGGTTGCCCTGGGCGACGAGCTGGAGCTGAAGGTCCTGTCCTTCGACAAGGAGAAGCAGAAAGTCTCCCTGGGCATGAAGCAGCTCACCCCCGACCCCTGGCAGAACATCGCCGACAAGTACCCCATGGACCGGCGCATGAGCGGCAAGGTCACCAACCTGGTGGACTACGGCGCGTTCGTGGAGCTGGAGGCCGGCGTCGAGGGCCTGGTGCACATCTCCGAGATGAGCTGGACCCGCAAGCTGAGGCATCCGTCCCAGATGGTTCACCTGGGCGACGAGGTCGAGGTGGTGGTGCTGGGCGTCGACCCAGACAAGAAGCGCATCAGCCTGGGCATGAAGCAGGTGAAGCCCAACCCCTGGGATCTGGTGGCCGAACGCTACCCCGAGGGCGCGGTGCTGGAAGGCACGGTGAAGAACATCACCGAGTTCGGCATCTTCATCGGCATCGAGGACGGCATCGACGGCCTCATCCACGTCTCCGACATCTCCTGGACCAAGAAGGTCCGCCACCCCGGCGAGCTGTACAAGGTCGGCGACCTGGTGCGCGCCAAGGTGCTCACCGTGGACAAGCAGAGCGAGAAGTTCACCCTGGGCATCAAGCAGCTCTCCGAAGACCCCTGGCACGACGTGCCCGCCCGCTACCCGGTGGGGGCCATGGTCAAGGGCCTGGTAACCAACATCACCGACTTCGGCCTGTTCGTCGAGGTCGAGGAAGGCATCGAGGGCCTGGTGCACGTCTCCGAGATCAGCCGCAAGAAGGTGAAGACCCCGGCCGAACTGTACAAGGAAGGCGACACCATCGAAGCCCGCGTCATCCACGTGAGCGCCGACGAGCGCCGCCTGGGCCTGTCCATCAAGTCCCTCAAGGAGGACGAGGACAAGCGCAAGGCCAAGGAATACCGTACCTCCGGCCCGGAAGTGGGCGTGGGGCTGGGCGAACTTCTGCGCCAGAAGCAAGAAGAGGATGCCCAGCAATAACGACTTAGCCCCGAAGACGGGTTTCAGGCAGCGCCACCCGGTGCTGTTCGTCTTCGGCGTGCTCTTTGTGGCCATGGCCCTCTCCACGGGGGTCATGGCCCTTTTCTCCTCCGCCACGTTCGATGCGGACGAGATCTCCTTTGCCCTGCCCGGCTCCGAGAAACTCGGCGTGGCCTACCTTGAGGGCACCATCAATTCCTCGGCCCGCATGGTGTCCTTCCTGCGCAGGATGCGCGAGGACGCCAACGTCAAGGGCGTGCTCCTGCGCGTGGATTCCGGCGGCGGCGGCTTCGGCCCCTCCCAGGAAATCTACCGGGCGGTGCAGACCCTGGCCGAAAAGAAGCCCGTGGTGGCCTCCTTCGGCTCCGTGGCCGCCAGCGGCGGCTACTACGCCGCCTGCCCGGCCAAGGTCATCTACGCCCTGCCCGGCACCATCACCGGCTCCATCGGCGTGCGCAGCATGTTCCCCAACGTGACGGGCGCCTCGGGCAAGCTGGGCTTCACCTTCAACAGCTTCACCACCGGCCGCCTCAAGGACGCCGGTTCACCCTTCCGGGAAATGACCGACGAGGACCGGGCCTACCTCCAGGACCTGCTCTCCGACCTGCGCGACATCTTCGTCGGGGACGTGGCCCAGGCCCGCAACCTGAAGCCCGCCGATCTGAACGCCCTGCAGGGCAAGGCCATGACCGCCGCCAACGCCCTGACCATCGGCCTGGTGGACAAGATGGGCTCCCAGGAAGACGCCCTGGAAGAGCTGAAAAAACTCACCGGCATAACCCGCAAGCATCCTCCGCTCGTGAAGGGTCCCCCCAAGAACGAGTCGCGCCTGGAGGAGTTCTTCGGCCAGATGGGCCAGTCCTTCGTCCGGGGCATGAACGCCGCGCTGCCCGACCCGGAACCCCGCGCCGAGTGAGATGGAAGGCCCCCTGCCGATCAATACGGCAGGATGACGTGATGACCATAAACCACGCCTGGCGCGTGGTTTTTTTTGGCCAACCGCTTCCGATTCGCGGCATTGCGTCTCGGCGTGCGTGCGGCTAAAGAGGAGAGAAAGGAGAACCGGCATGAACCCTCTGATCGACGTGCACATCCTGCGGGTGTTCCTGGGCGAGACCGCCCATCGAGACGGCAAACCCCTCTACGAACTCATCGTGGACGAAGCCCGCAAGCGGGGCATGGCCGGGGCCTGCGTGACCCACGGTTTCATGGGCTTCGGGGCGGGCAGCCTGCTGCACACGGCAAAGATTCTCCGCCTGGCCGAGGACCTGCCGGTCGTGGTGGAGATCGTGGACACGCCGGGCCGCATCGGGGATTTTCTGCCCATCGTGGACGCCATGGTGGACGAAGGGACCGTCGTCGTGGAGCAGGCCAGGGCCATTTTCCATCTGCCCATGCGTATCCGGGATGTGATGAGCGTCGACGTGGCCACTGTGGGGCCTGACGAGACTCTCCCGGCCGTGGTGGAGCTGCTCTTGAACCGGCGGGTGAAAGCCCTGCCGGTTCTCGACGGCAAGCGGATCGTGGGGATCATCACCGGGGGGGATCTGCTTAAGCGGGCAGGCATGCCCCTCAGGCTCGACGTTCAATGCCTGCTGCCGCCGGACGTGCGCGACGAGCAGATCCACTGCCTGGATTTCGGGAAACTTACGGCCAAGGACGTGATGACCACCCCGGCCCACACCCTGAACATCAAGACCCGGGTGGCGGACGCCCTGGAACTGATGGCCGGCAGGGGACTCAAGAGGCTGCCCGTGGTGGACGATTCCGGCAACCTGATGGGCATTGTCAGCCGGGCGGACGTGCTGCGGGCCATTGGAAAGGCGGCCGCCGTGACCGAACAGCTCCCTTCCCTGCCGCACGGGATCAGGCAGACGGCCCGGGAGGTCATGTTCGAGGACGTTCCGACCGCCGGCACCGACACTCCCTTGCCGGAAGTGCTCCGCAAGCTTCTGGGGACTCCCCTGCGCAGAGTGGTCATTGTGGACCAGGACAAAAAAGTCTTGGGAATCGTTCTCGACCGGGATCTGGTGACGCTTTACACCGAGCGGAGCAAGCCGGGGTTGCTGCGCACGCTGGTCGCGGCCCTCTCCGGAAAGCCCGCCGTGCAGGAGGAACTGGCCGGCACCGCCCATGACGTCATGACCCCCGAGGTGTTCACCATCCGCCCGGATGCCCCCCTGGCCGAGGTGGTGCTGCTGCTGGTCGAGCGGAAGGTGAAGCGCCTGGTGGTCACGGACGACCTGGGCCGCCTGCTCGGCATGGTGGACAGGGACGCGGTTCTGCGCGGGCTGGCCGGGTACTAGAGTGCCGAACAAGAAACTCAAGGCGGCTTCGAATGATCAGCCTCGAAATTCCGGGATTCGGAAAAATTGAGCTCGAACACCTGGTCCTGGACTACAACGGAACCCTGGCCCTGGACGGAGAGTTGCTGCCCGGGGTGGCTGATGCGTTGCGCGGCTTGTCCTCGCAGCTTGAGGTTCACGTCTTGACGGCTGACACCTTCGGGACGGCCTCCTCGAGGCTTGCGGGCATCCCATGCCGGCTTTCCGTGCTCCCGACCGCAGCGCAGGATGCGGCCAAGGCAGTTTACGTGCGCTCTCTGGGGGCTGAAAAGACCGCATGCATCGGCAACGGCCGCAACGATAGACGGATGACCCGGGAGGCCCGGCTTGGCATCGCCGTCCTGGGCGGGGAGGGAGCCGCTTACGAAACGCTGGCGGCGGCCGACGTCGTGGTTACGAACATCCGCTTTGCGCTTGAGCTTCTCGTGCATCCCTTGAGGATTATCGCCACGCTACGGTCGTAGCACCGCCGCCCTCCGCCCTCCCCGACCCGGAACCCAGCGCCTGCCCGGATACCGCCCGTCGGGCGTTGAGTCAACTTCACATTTAGACCTATCCTGGTGCGATTTATACATTTTGACGTCACGTCGACGCATCAAGTCTCCCAATACGTCGTTTAATGGACAAATATTAATATTCTCCTAGTCCTGCGACAAGACAGACAATAGTCAAACTTTTCTTTGCATGTCCTTTTTTGAATTCTCAAAAGAGCTGGACTGATTCTCCTTGCCCCACTAAGTGTCGGCTGGAACCTTATCAGGACGCCAACCGTGTCATTTTAAGCTCTGCGGATACGTTTACTGCTTGTGGTGACGGGGGCCGGATTCATCGTTGCGTGACCTACTTGTTTCAACATCGTTGGGAGTAGAGAAAGAAGTAAAATTCCTGGTCTTTTCGTTTTTGAAAAGAAAACAAGGAGGATTTATTCATGAAAAAGAGCAAAGCCGTTGGCCATGACCACGTTTACCCTGGGAAATCTGCAAAAAATATTCATAAACCTTATTCGCCAGACTCGATACCGCCTGAAAGACATCCAGCCAAATCAGTTGAAAGCAATACGGATGTTGACGCCAAATATTGCCTGCAACGAATAAGAAGGTCCTCTTTGCATGGATTCAGGCTTCATGGCGTGGAACGCCCAAGCTTGAAACTTGCTGATACCGTAGCGGAGTACAAACAGGCCTTCAGGCTGGTTCACGACGAATATGTTACCAGCGGATACGTCCCCCCCTCTCCCGACCACCCCTATTACTACTCCGAGTACAGCTTGCACCCGGAGACGGCCGTATTCATTTTAAAGACATGCAACGTCGTCGTTGGATCTTTGTCGGAAATATTCGACTCACAAGATATGGGGTTGCCTATTGATGAGCTGTTCAAAGGTGAAATCGACAAACTCCGCGACAGGGGGAGGACTATCGTCGAGCTTTCCGCGTTCGTCACGTCCAGACATCTTCGCATGAAGAACATCATGATTTACTTGTGTAACGCCATGCTCAACTATTCTCGAAAATCCAACGTTACCGACATTTGCATCATGGTCAATCCCAAGCACGTCAAATTCTATACCAAGATGTTTTTCTTTGAACCATTCGGTCCAGAAATGTTTTACGACAAAATTCAGGCTCCAGCTGTGCCCATGATGGTGCATATGGAGCACTTCTATGACAGTTTGAAGAAAAAATATTCTTCCGCGTCATCAACAGAAGATCTCTACTCCTTCTTTTGCGGAGAGAGCAGCAGCTGCGAAATGCTTTCCCAGATCG